>CESP01034945.1_pt1 | contig 13993 bp, 10 predicted proteins | sample 531211 | NCBI WGS metagenome assembly CESP01 (sample SAMEA2622074, study PRJEB7988) | marine metagenome | biome: marine biome (ENVO:00000447); feature: surface water layer (ENVO:00002042); material: "saline water (ENVO:00002010), including plankton (ENVO:xxxxxxxx)" | depth 5 m | reverse complement strand
TAACAAATTGGGTAAGAAATCTTAATTAATATGGAATTAAAAGATATAGAAAATTTTAAAAATAAATTTGATGCAGATCTACTTTTTAATATTGATATAAAAAAGTTTAATTGGTTTAATATAGGCGGTAAATCAAAAATTTTTTTCAAGCCAAAAAATCTTACAGAGTTAAAGGAATTTCTTAAATTATATAATAATAGAGGGAAAATGTTTATATTAGGCAAGGGTTCAAATGTATTATTTAAAGATAATATTTATGAAGGTGTAATAATTAAACTTAGTAATAATTTTAGCACATTATCTAAACTAAAACCCGATACTATAATAGCAGGCTCAGCTTGCTCACAAAAAAAACTTTCAGAATATGCCCTGGAAAATGGAATAAGTGGTTTTGAGTTTATGTACTGTATTCCTGGTTCAGTTGGAGGTGGCCTTAAAATGAATTCTGGCTGTTTTGGTGCAGAATTTAAAGATAAATTAATTTCACTCCAATGTATTGATATAAATGGAAATATTAAAGTCATTCCATCTAATAAAATTAAATTTAAATATAGAAAAATAGAATTAAACCAAGATTTAATTTTTTTAAGTGCTACATTTAAAGGTAATTTATTGAATAAAAATGAAATAAAAAAGTTAATGGATGAACTTTCCATTAAAAAAAATAATTCTCAACCATCAAAAATTAAAACTGGAGGAAGTACTTTTAAAAATCCAATTGACCAAACCAAAAAAAAAGCCTGGGAACTTATAAAAGAATCGGTTCCAGAAAACATTAATTTTGGAGATGCTTGTATATCAACTAAACATTCAAATTTTTTTGTTAATAAAAATAATGCATCGTTTGATGAAATGAATTCATTAATCAATTTTGTAAAAAAAAATGTAAAAGATAAAACTGGTATCAATATTAATTTAGAAATTAAAATTATAGGATAATGAAAAAAATTCTAATTTTAGCTGGTGGTTATTCAAAAGAAAAAGAAATTAGCTTAAGAACTGCCAAGAGCGTTTATTCTGAATTAAAAAAGGATAAAAGTTATAATATTAAAGTTGTAAATCCTGATGGGAAATTTATCGAAGTATTAAGAAGGTTTAAGCCAAATTTAGTATTAAATTTGCTACATGGAAGATATGGAGAAGACGGATATATCCAAGCAATTTTAGAATCAGAAAAAGTAAAATATACTCACTCGGGTGTATTATCGTCGTCTTTAGCAATAGATAAGGATTTATCAAAAAGAATTTTTATAAAAAATAATATTTTGACACCTAAGTATCTGAAATTCTCTTACAGAAATAATAAAAATAAATCGAAATTAATAAATAGTTTACAAAAAAAAATTGGATTTCCTCTAGTTGTGAAACCTCTGAATGAAGGTTCTAGTGTAAATGTTTTTATATGCAAAAAAAAAAATGTTTTGAAGATACTGAAAAAATTAAATGATTACGGTGAAGTTTTATTGGAGAAATATATACCAGGAAGAGAAATACAAGTAGCTATTTTAGCAGATAAAGTGCTTGGAGCAATTGAGCTTAGACCAAAAAGAAAATTTTATGATTATGAAGCAAAGTATAATCCAAAAGCTAAAACTGAACATATAATACCTGTGAAACTTACAAAAAAGCAATATAGAAGTGTTACCAAGGTAGCTTTAAAAGCCCACAAATTATTAAAATGTAGGGGAGTATCTAGATCTGATTTTAGATTTTCTAAAAATGAATTTTATCTACTTGAAACTAATACACAACCTGGCATGACATCCCTTTCTCTTGTACCAGAAATTGCAAAATTTAATAACATTACTTTCAAAAATTTGATAAAAAAAATTTTGAGAGATGCTTCTACAAATAAATAAAATTAAAATTTATACATATATATTAGCATTTATATTTTTAACTACCATTTCAAATATAAATTTTCATAGACTAATAAAAGAGAAATTTTTAATAAACAATATTCGTATTAAAACAAATAAACTAAAAACTGATAATAAAATTTTAGATAAATTAAAACTTTTACAAAATACCAATATTTTATCTCTACAAAAACCTGATATATTATTTATTTTAAATGAATTTAAATTTCTAGAGAACATTAGGATAAAAAAAATATATCCATCTACTCTTGTCTTTCAAGCAAATGAAACACTCATTTTAGCAACAACTTTTATAAATCAAAAAAAGTATTATGTTGGAAATAATGGAGCATTTATTTCTCCGAAATATTTACAAATTAAAAAAAAATTACCTATAATTTTTGGAAATTTTGAGACTCAAGATTTTTTATTTTTGATTAATTTAATGAAAAAAAATAATGTAAATTATCAAAAAATAAATAAGTACTATTATCATAAAAGTAAAAGATGGGATTTGTACTTTGATAATAATATTCAGGTAAAGTTACCAAATAATAATATTATTAATGCTATAGAAATATATAAAAATTTTTTAAATAATAATCCTGAAAAGTCTAATCTAATAATTGATTTAAGAGTTAACAATAGAATTATCTTAACTAATGAGTAAAGAAAAATTTTTAAACATTTTAGATTTAGGAAACTCTAAGATTAGATTTACTGTATTTAATAAAAAGTATGAGAAAAGTTTTTCAGAAAATATCTTAGTTAATTATGAAAATGACTACTCAAATCATTTCAATGAAATTAACAAAATAATAAAACAAGCTGAAAAAAAAATATCATCACACATTGAAAATATTGTATTAATAACCGACTCAAAAAGCTCTTTTTCTATAGACTTATCATTTTCAAAAACTCTAGATAAGAAAGAGGATATAAAAGTTGTTTATAATAATATTTTAAAAGAAGCTAATCACCTAATTGGCTCTAACTATCAAAATTATACAATATTACATACAATTTTAAATAAATGCATTATTGATGGCAAAATCTTCAATACATTGCCCAACATAAAAAATATAAAAAATATTAAATTTGATTTTAAATTTGTATGTTTACCTAAAAATCTTATTAATAATTTAAAAAATAAATTTATTGAAAGTAACATTAATATTACAAGTATATTTTGTACTAGTTATGTTAAAACTTTATTTTATTTAAATAAATTAAATTTAAAAAATGTTTCTTTTTTAGAGATGGGATGGGATAGAACCACATTTTTAAGTTTTAAAAATGGAATATTAATCTCTTTTTTTTCTATACCAATCGGTGGATCTCATATAACAAAAGACATTTCAAAAATTTTTAAGATTACTATTGATAATGCTGAAAAGATAAAACAAATATTTTGTAAATCTAACACAGAATTTTCTTATGAAAATGAAAAAAATATCAGTAAACTTGTTTTTACAGAATTAATTCAAAAAAATATTTCAATTAATCTATTAAAAAAAGTAATACTCTACAGAATACAAGAAATAATTGATCTTATTTATATTAAATCTGACAATAAAATTACAAAGATTATAGGTAAAGAAAGCAAACTTTTTTTAATTGGTAAAGGATCTTCACTATTCAATAATAATTCATTTTATATTGAAGACAAATTTGAGTTTAGTTCTTTAAATTTTTATAATGAGTCAGATTTTGACATATGTAAGTCTGGACTAGTGTATTATCTTAACAATTATATAGTTTTGGATTCGAGTCACAAAAAGCTTGGTATATTTGAAAAATTTTTCAATTTATTTTCAAAATAACCGTATTTTCTTGTAACATTTCTTGAGTATTTTAGTTTATTAATATTTTATATAAAAACGATGTGTCTATTCTTACTCAAAAAACAATATCAAAAAAAATATCTTTAAGAGGTATTGGTATTCATTCTGGAAAAAAAGCAAACTTGAATATTTTACCTGGAATGCCGAACACCGGCATAGTCTTTAAAAGAGTTGACTTAAAAAATAACAATTTAGTATATCCATTGTACAATAATGTAGTTGATACAACATTATGCACAACCATATCTAACTATAATGGTGTAAAAGTATCAACAATAGAACATTTAATGGGAGCACTTTATGGCATTGGAGTTGACAATGCTGTCATAGAAATAGATACACAGGAAATGCCAATAATGGATGGCTCAGCAAAAATATTTGTTGAACAAATTAATAATGTAGGATTAAAATTTAGTGACAGCCCAATCAAAATAATTAAGATAAACAAACTTGTAAGTTTAAAGGAAGATAAAAAATTTATATCTATTGATAAATCTAATATAAGTGGAGATATAGATTTTGAAATAAAATATAAAAACCAAATTATTCAAAACCAAAAAAACAAAATAAATGTATTTGAGGACAAATTAGATAATATATTTAATTCAAGAACTTTCTGCTTATACGAGGATATTGAAAAATTAAAAAAACTTAATCTAGGTAAAGGTGGAAGTCTTGACAATGCAGTGGTTATCAAAGAAAATGAAATATTAAATCCAGATGGTTTGCGAAATAAGTTAGAATTCGTAAACCATAAAATTCTTGATTGTATGGGTGATCTATTTTTGTCTGGATATAAGATAATAGGATCACTTAAATGTTCACAAGGTGGCCATAATTTAACCAATAAATTATTAAGAAAAGTTTTTAGTGATAAAAATAATTTTTCTTTAATTGAAATTAAAGGAAAGCAATTACCGCATTCATTTGCCAATTATCATAACTTAAAGTCAATAGCTTAAAAGTTACAATTTCAAATTTATTTGATAAAATAAATTAATGATCTTCAAGTATAAAATTTGTTTTTTTATTATATTTATTCTTATTTTTTCATGCTCAAAAAAAGAGGATAAAGTTACTGTCCTTAAAGAGAAAAATTTAGAAACACAGATGATAGAAGTTTATAATCAAGCCATTGAAGAGTTTGAAAAGGGTGATGTAATTTATGCTGCAAAAAAATTTAGTGAAGTTGAATTATTATATCCACAATCTATATGGGCTTCTAGGGCAGTATTGATGTCTGCATATGGTCATTTTTCTCAAGGTTATTATAGTTACGCAATAAATGATCTTGAAAGGTTTTTTGTAAAATATAAAAACCATTCACAATCAGACTATGCTTATTATTTATTGGCATTATGTCATTACAATCAAATTGTTGATGAGAAAAAAGATTTTAATGAAATAAATAAATCTAGAAAATATTTTGAATTAATTATTGATAACTATCCAAACACAGATTATGCTTTAGATTCAAAGTTTAAACTAGAGCTAATTTTAGAACTGATGGCATCTAAAGAAATGTATTTAGCAAGATATTATACTGATAGAGAAAAATGGATCCCAGCAATTAATAGATTTAAAATTATAATAAAAGAATATGAAACAACTATTTACGTTGAGGAAGCTCTTCACAGGCTCGTTGAATTACATTATAAGTTAGGATTAATTGATGAAGCCAAAAAATATGCTTCTTTATTGGGTTATAATTATCAATCAAGTCAATGGTACGAGGCTAGTTACAAAATTTTAAACAAAAACTATGAGCCAACTAATCTAAAAAGTAATAAAAATGATAACTTAATAAAAAAATTTAAAAAACTTTTTAAATAATCACTAAAAAAAATGTTCAAAAAAGAAGATGTAAAAAATAAATATGATTTAAAAATTAAAGAATATAACAAACATAATAAACTATATTACGAAGATAGCTTACCAATTATATCTGATAGAGAATTTGACAAGCTTAAAGCTGAAATATTAAATTTAGAGAAAAATTATACTTTTCTGACAAACATAAAATCTCCATCAAATTCAGTTGGTTTTTATCCATCGAAAAAATTTGAAAAATTTAAGCATAAGGTGCAAATGTTATCTTTATCTAATGCATTTGATACAGATGATCTAATAAATTTTGAAAAAAAAATACTTAATTATCTTAATAAAAAAATTCCTTTAGAATATAGTGTGGAACCTAAAATTGATGGCATATCTGCATCTCTAACATATTTAAATGGTAAATTGGCTTACGGAGTTTCACGAGGTGATGGTAAAGAAGGTGAACTAATAACTAATAATCTTAAAACCATAAAAGATATTCCTCACATAATTAAAAATAGCACTATTCCAAAAGAAATAGAAATTAGAGGAGAGGTTTTTATTGAAAAAAAAGACTTTGAAAAATTAAAAGGTAAATTTGCCAATCCAAGAAACGCCGCTTCAGGTACACTTAGACAAAAAGATTCAAAAGAAACCGGCAAAATTCCACTTAAATTTATTGCTTATACTTTTGGATTTTCAAGTGAAGATAAATTTAAAAAACAATCTGATTTTTTAAAAGAGTTAAAGTCATGGGGTTTTTTAATTAGTGAATATAATAAAATTTTCAAAAGTATTGATGGCTTAGTAAATTTTCACCGTCAATTTGAAGAAAAAAGATTTGATTTAAAGTATGATGTTGATGGACTTGTCTATAAGATAAATAGTATACAATTGCAAAAAAGATTAGGTTTTACCTCAAATGCACCTAGGTGGGCAATTGCACACAAATTTTCTGCAGATCATGCTTACTCAGAAGTATTAAATATAGATATCCAAGTTGGTAGAACAGGAGCATTAACACCAGTAGCCAAAGTTAAACCAGTAAATATTGGAGGAGTTGTTGTATCTAATGCAACTCTTCATAATGAAGACGAAATACTGAGGAAAGATATAAGAATTGGAGACACTGTAAAAATTGAAAGAGCAGGTGATGTAATTCCTCATGTTATAGAAGTAGATTTAAGAAGAAGAAAAAAAAAATTGAACAAATTTTTGTTTCCGACAAAATGCCCGTCTTGTGGATCAAAGACAGAAAAAGAATATAATAAAACTACAAAAAAATTTGATGCAGTTCGTAGATGTACTAATGAAGGATTTACTTGTGAGAAAATTGCAATTGAAAAAATCAAACATTTTATATCTAAGGATGCAATAAATATAGATGGCTTAGGTAAAAAAGTTGTTGAAAAATTTTGGGATTTAAATTTAATAAAATTCCCTCAAGATATTTATAATTTAAATTATAAAAAAATATCGTCTCTTGATGGATGGGGATCTCAATCAGTTTCAAATCTTAAATATTCTATAGAAAATTCTAAAAAAGTTGCATTAGATAAATTTATTTTTTCACTGGGTATAAGACATATTGGAATTGAGAATGCAAAAATTATTGCAGATTTTATAAAAAATATTAGAAATTTTTTAAATTATGTTAAAAATAATAAAATAAATCAATTTATAAATATAGATGGTATCGGCGAAACACAAATTAAATCTTTAGAAAAGTTTTTTCAAAATAGAATAAATATAAAAGTTGTAGAAGAATTAATTGAAATTTTAAATGTTAAAGATAGCAATCTAAAAAAAAATGGAAAATTAAAAAATCAAACATTTATGTTTACTGGTAAGTTGCAAAATATAAGTAGAGCTGAAGCTAAAAGTTTAATCGAGGAAAATTCAGGAAGTATTGTTAGTAGTGTAAATAAAAAATTAGACTACTTAATAATTGGTGAAAAGCCAACTAATAGTAAAGTGGAACAAGCTAAAAGTTTAGGTATTAAAATAATTACACAAAAAGAATGGTCAGATTTACTATATTAGTTTAGCAAACCATTTTCGTTCGTTATTATTTAAATAAGGAGATATTTTTGAGTAGGCCTCTAAATGGTATGTAAAAATATAATCTTTTTCAAACTTATTTAAAAGTTTTTCTTCAATTAAATCCTTTTCATATGGTACCCAAGTAAGGTTTTTCAAGCATGGACTTTTATTTTTTTCATCAACGTAAACTAAATTTTCTATTCTAATTCCAAAATTATTTTCTAAATAATAACCTGGCTCATTGCTAATTATCATACCTTTTTGAAGTTTTATAAAGTTATTTTTAGATATACTTTGTGGTCCCTCATGCACATTCATAAAAAATCCAACTCCATGTCCGGTTCCATGTCTATAATCTAAATTGACTAAATTTAAACTTTTTCTAGCTAGTTTATCTAAATTATTTCCATTTTGAACTTTATCAATTTTAGCTGTAACTACAGCTATATGACCTTTCAAAACTCTTGTATAAATCTCTTTAATTTTTTTATTAGGTTTATTGAAAGCAATTGTTCTAGTAACATCTGTTGTACCCCACTTATAATGACCCCCTGAGTCTACTAATAAAAGATGGTTTTTATTTAATTTACGATTTGACTTTTTATTTGATCTATAATGAATAATTGCACCGTTTGGACCTGATCCAGCTATAGTCTCAAAACTAGGAAATAAAAAGTTCTTACTTTTTCTCCTGAAACTTTCTAATTTTTTCTCAACTTTTATTTCATCTAAGTGACTTATATTTGAGTTTTTAATCCAATGTAAAAATTTAGTGACTGCTACACCGTCCTTAATATGTGTATTAATCATATTTTTAATCTCAGTACTATTTTTAATCGATTTTAAAATATAAATGGGATCAATCCTTTTTTCTATTTTAAATTTAGAATTTATTAAATTTTCATTAAGGATGGAGCAGGTTTTACTATCTATGCAAAAAGAATTTCCTTTTAAAGAATTTAAAACTTGAAAAAATTTTTCTTTCTCAAAAAAAACAATTTTTTTATTCAAAATTTTTTTTTTTACATTTTTTAATTTTTTTATGTTTCCAAAAATAAAAATTTTATTTTTTTTAGTTAAAATTGCTTGAAAGTTAGCTACTGGTGAATTTGGTAAATCTTTTCCCCTTATATTCAATAACCAACAAACATTTTCATTTGAACTAATAAATAAATTATCTATTTTTTCGTAATTAATAATTTTAACTAATCTTTTAATTTTATTATTAGAGCTTTCACCAGTAATCGAACTATCTATCGAGTAAACTAAATTATCTTTATTTACAGTTTCAATTCGACCCTTAAATAAACTAAAATTAATAGGAATTAAGTTACAAGAGCTACCAAAATATAATTCTAATATATCTTTTGTGAATAATTTTGGATCAAATCCAATATTTTTAAAATAATAATTTATTAAAATATCTTTTGGCCATTTATATGGTATTTCATGGATAATAAATCTTTTTCCTGATTGTTTTTTAGCTTGAATTATATATCGACCATCTACAAATAAATGATTAGAGTTTTTTAAAATAAGAATAAAACCTGCTGATCCTGTAAAATTTGCAACTATTTTAAGTTTATTTATTCTAGAATATTCAGTAAAAAATTCATCATTCTTTGGAATTACATATCCATCAAGATTATTCGAAACAATAAAATTTTTAAATTTATTTATCATTTAATTTTTTTTGAAATCTTAACCATCCTGGACTTCTAATCTCATTTTCAAATTCCATATCTTGATTAAATTCAAAATCATTTTCTTCTTTGTCTGTAAAACTATTATTTTTTTTAATATACTCATCGGGTAATTCATCAACAAATCTTGAAGCTATGCTATCAATCCAATCTCCTTGATAAAATCTGTTCAAAGAGAAAGAAATTTTAGCAATTTTCTTTGCTCTCGTAATTCCAACATATGCAAGTCTTCTTTCTTCTTCCAAACCACTTTCACCCTTTTCTTCAATACTTTTTTGATGTGGAAACAATCCTTCTTCCCAACCCGGTAAATATACAACATTAAATTCCAATCCCTTAGACGCATGCAAAGTCATTAAATTAACTTTTTCACTTTCCCAATCCTGGTCAAGTGAAGTAGCTAGAGCAACATGTTCTAAAAAACTTTCTAAGTTATCAAAATCTTTCATCGCATTTAATAATTCTTTAATATTTTCTAATCTACTTTCATTTTCTAAATTTTTATTACTTTTTAACATTTCGCTATATCCAGACTCATCCAAAACAGTTTGCAAGAGTTTGTTATGATTAATTTTTTTCTTAAGTTCATATCTCCATTTATCTAATAAGTTTAATAATGAATTTAAACCAATCTTTGTTTTGGGTTTAATTTTGTTTAATTCTATTAATTTTCTTGAAGCTATTTCCATAGAAAAATTATTTTTTTTTGCAAATTCCATGATCATTTTAATTGTAGTATCTCCGATTGATCTTTTTGGGACATTTACAATTCTCTCAAATGATAGATCATCGAGTGGCTGAGATATACATCTTAAATATGAAACACAGTCTTTTATCTCTGCTCTTTCATAGAATTTAATACCTCCTATTATTCTATATGGAATTCCAACCTTTAAAAATCTTTCCTCGAATTCTCTAGTTTGAAAAATAGCTCTTACCAATATTGCAATTTCATTTAGGGAGTTATTTTTTTTAAAATTTTCTATTGTTGAACTTATTTCAATAGCTTCATCTTTTACATTTCTAAAACAATCTAAAGTTACAAGTTCCCCAACTTCTTCGTTGGTATATAATGTTTTTCCAACTCTATTCTGATTGTTCTCAATCAATTTTGAGGCAACATTTAAAATATTTTGAGTAGATCTATAATTTTTTTCTAGTCTAATTATTTTTGTATTTTTATAAATTTTATCAAATTCTAAGAAATTTTTAATTTCTGCCCCTCTCCAGCTATATATAGATTGATCATCATCTCCAACACAACATAAATTTTTGTTATCAGCAGATAAATATTTAAGCCACTCGCTTTGTATAAAATTGGTATCTTGGTATTCATCAACTAAAATATATTTAAATTTTTTTGAATAAATTGAAACTATATCTTTATTATTTTTAAAAATTTTAACTGTATGTAAAATTAAATCACTGAAATCTGCAGAATTTAAATCAATAAGTTTTTGTTGATAAATTTTATATATATTTAAGAAATTTTTTTCTAAATTATCTTTCTTTTTTGTTATTACATCTTCAGGATAAAATCCTTTATTTTTCCATTTGTCTATCACAGCCAATATATATTTTGGAGATATTTTTTTAATATCTATATCTTCTGCTTTGCAAATATTTTTGATTAATCTTATTTGGTCTTCTTGATCAATAATTGTAAAATTTGACTTTAATTCAGCTGCTTCAGCATGTTTCCTGAGAATTTTTGAACTAATAGAATGAAACGTTCCTAGCCATGGTAATCCAGTAGCTTCTTTTCTAAGAAGTTTAGAAACTCTAATTTGCATTTCTTTTGCAGCCTTATTTGTAAAAGTAACCGCGAGTATTTGGCTAGAAAAAGCCTTATGACTTCTTATTATGTGCGTTATCCTAGAAGTAAGAACTTTAGTTTTACCCGAGCCGGCTCCAGCAACTATTAGGAGTGGGCCATCAAGAGATAATACCGCTTCTTGTTGCTTTTCATTTAAATTTAACAAATAATCAGATTTTAACATTTTTTTTACTGTATAAGTCTTATTATTTTAATGAATAAAATTAAGCAAAATAAAGTTACGTTCATTTTAATTCTATCATCAATTGTAATAATTTTTTCATCACTAACAATTTTATCTTTACCAGTTTTATTTAATTATAAAAGCAAAGTTACAAATATTGAAAAAAATTTTTACAATAATTTTAAAATTTATCTCAATTCAACTGGAAAAATTTCATATAAGCCATTTCCAAAACCACATCTATTGATAGAAAATGCCTCACTAAATCTATCAAAATTACAAAAAAATAAAGACCTAATTAATACTTCAAATTTAAAAATTTTTCTTTCTTTAAGAAACATATATCTGCATGACTTTAAAAAATTAATATCAACAGAAATTTCTGATACAAACTTAGATTTAAAAATGTCCGATATCAGGGATTTTAGGAATCACTTATATCTTAAAGTTAATAAACCAATAAATTTTAAAAACTGTAAAATTTTTATAAAAAATAAAAATGATGATGTAATAATAATTTCTACAATTAAAGAGATTTCTTATAAAATCAAAAATAAAGTAAAAACTAAATATTTTATTGTTAATGGGCAAGTCTTTGGATTAAATTTTAAATCTGAATGGAAGAGAAGTTATGAAACACCAAAAAGTAGTTTTCATAATGTAGATATATTTAATCCAAAGATTGAAATGAAAAATATTTTTGTGTTTGAAAATAAAAAAAATTTTAAAGGAAATAGTAAAATAAATTATTTACAGGAAAAATTAGAATATGAATTTAATTTTAATAATAATGAAATTCTAATTTCTTCTCCCAATTATAAAAAAACAAATTTTAATTTAGAAAGCAAGATTTCATTAAACCCTTTTTACTTTGATGGAATTTTTACTATAAAAAATAAGAAAATTGAAAAAATTATAGATAATATTTTATTAAATTTATTCTTATACGATGAAGAATATCTTAGCAATTTCAATGGAAAATTAAAAATTAAATTCAATAGTTTAAACAATAAATTAATAAAAAATGGATCGCTAGAATTTTTATTTAATCAAAAAAAAATAAATTTAATTAATGCTAATTTTTTCTTAAACCAAATTGGTAATATTAATTCTGATATATACTTTGTTAAGGATGAAGGAGAAATTAAATTTATATCAACCAACGAACTGAAAATAGAAAACCACATCGAATTTGCTAAAGCTTTTCAAATTGGTTCAAATAAAGTAAAAAATATAAAACAAATAAATTTTAATTTAGAAAAAAATGTTGAGGATACAAATTATGTTATTAATAATGTAAAAATTAACAATAAAGAAATTGAGAACAAGTTAGATAAACCTTTTTTGATAAAAAATATTCAAAATTTAAGATCATATATAAGAAATGTTATTAATTAATTTGGACCAATCATTTTTAGGGGATTTACTATTATGTCATATTCTTTTTCATTAACTAAACCTGATCTAACTGCCTCGTCTTTAAGTTTCTTTCCATTTTTTAAAGCTCTTTTCGCAATTTTTGCAGCATTATCATATCCTATTTTAGGAGCTAAAGCTGTTACAAGCATTAATGAATTGTCTAAATGTTCTTTGATTTTTTTTTTGTTGGCTCTTATTCCTTTAACGCAGTATAAACTGAAGTTTTTCACGCTATCTCCCAAAATATCAATTGATTGTAAAATATTATAAGCTATCAAAGGTTTAAATACATTAAGTTCAAAATGACCGTGGGTACCTGCAACAGTTATTCCAGTATGGTTTCCTATAACTTTTGCACAAACCATAGTAACAGCCTCGCACTGAGTTGGGTTAACCTTGCCCGGCATAATTGAGGACCCAGGCTCATTTTCTGGTAACATTAACTCCCCATAACCAGCTCTTGGCCCAGATCCCAAAAATCTAATATCATTTGAAATTTTCATCAGTGCTACTGCACATGAATTTAATGATCCTGAAAAATTTACAATTGCATCATGCGCCGCCAACTCAGAAAATTTATTAGGCGCTGGTTTAAAATTAATATTACAAAATTTTCCTATCTCTTTTATAATTTTTTTATCAAAGTTTTTTTTTGAATTTATTCCTGTTCCAACTGCTGTTCCACCTTGAGCTAAAAAGTAAATATCTCCTAAACAATACTTAATTCGATCTAAACTTTTTTTTATCTGTTCACAATATCCAGAAAATTCTTGACCGAGTGATAATGGTGTAGCATCTTGTAGATGCGTTCTTCCAATTTTTACTATTTTTTTAAATTCTTTGCTTTTTTTCCTTAATGATATTTCTAATAATTTTAAATTTGGTAAAAGTTTATTTATAGTCTCTGTCGCAACAGAAATATGCATTGCTGATGGAAATACGTCATTAGTAGACTGAGATTTGTTAACATGATCATTGGGGTGAACTGGTTTTTTTGATCCTTTTTTTCCTTTTAGTATTTCTATAGCTCTATTTGCTATTACTTCATTAACGTTCATATTGGTTTGAGTACCAGAGCCTGTTTGCCAGACTTTTAATGGAAAATTATTAATCATTTTTCCATTAATAACCTCATTAGATGCTTTTATAATAGCTCTAGCAATTTTTGGTGATATTAACTTATCTTTTTGGTGTACAATTGCTGCACTTCTCTTAATAATTGCAATAGATCTTATTATTGATGATGGAACCAATATTTTGCCAATATTAAAAAATTTTTTTGATCTTTGAGTAGATGCACCCCAATA
>CESP01144603.1_pt1 | contig 14002 bp, 9 predicted proteins | sample 531211 | NCBI WGS metagenome assembly CESP01 (sample SAMEA2622074, study PRJEB7988) | marine metagenome | biome: marine biome (ENVO:00000447); feature: surface water layer (ENVO:00002042); material: "saline water (ENVO:00002010), including plankton (ENVO:xxxxxxxx)" | depth 5 m | reverse complement strand
TATCATGACTAATTGTGAAAACACATACCGAGGAGTGTCAAATGAAAACAGGTAAAAAGCAAGTAGTCCGATTATTCGGGATTTGTATTTTATTCACTGTTCTTTTCAGTCAGGGGAGTGGGTATTTATCTCAAAAACTTATGGTTGAGAATAACATAAGAGATAGAGTAAAAGATGCTTTGTCTAAAATTATTGACTCTCATAAATATGTAATCAACGTAGATGTTGAGTTAGAGGTCTTAGATGAAGTTAACGAGCAAATAACCGTCTTTTCTCCTAGGGATAATAAAAAAGAAAAAGCAGAGTCTCCTGCTGAGCAAACAGCAAATGTTCTTCAGAAAATGCAAGAAAATATGATGCAAGAAAATGAGAATATAAACAATCAAAATGAATCGTATTCCATTGGTTTACCAATACCAGGGTTTGAAGTAGATGTAACTCAACAAAAATCGCAAATGAGAACTCCTGTTACGCAATCTAATCCGATTTCACCAAGGACTATGGAGCCGATACAAAATAGTATTGCAGGGGACGACGAGGAGGAAAAAGAACTTGTCGATAAAGTTGTATCTCGAAAAAGACCATCAAGAGCTGAAGTAAAAAGAATGGATATTGCTCTAATTTTACAAGAAGGTGCCGCGCCAGAACTTATTGAAAATATCAGACAACTAACTATGGCCTCTTCAAAATTTGATAGATCCCGCGGAGATAAAATAACAATTATGACAGCAAGCTTTAAAGAAAGAAGAGATCAAAAATCTGCAGAGCAAATAATGTTAAAAAACATTGCAGAAAAAATTGAGAATTTAGAGCAGAAACGAGTTAGTGAATCAAGTAGTTGGAAAGAAGATATTGAAAAATACAAAAACGAACAGTCTTTACGTCGTGAACAGGACTTAGCATCTCTTGAAAGCCAGATGGCTGAGCTTGAAAGAAAAAGATTGGAGGAAGCTGCTGAATATGAAAAGAAAGAATTAATGAGAAGAGATTCCATTAGAAATTCTAAATTAGAAAATGAAATAGAAGCACTTAAAGAAATGCTTACTATGAAAAGCGATAACAAATCTAATGATCAATCAAGGGTTGACTCTTCAAGATTTGCCATGCTAGATAATGAGATTCAAAACTTACAAAGAACTCTTATTCAGGCAATGTTGCAGGATTCAGCTGATGCTGCTATGAAAGCGCAAGCTAAAATTGAATCAGAAATAGCGCTTCGAGAACAAGAGAAACAAACGCAAGATTCTTTAATACAAGCTAAATTATTAGCTCTTGATGCTGCCCAAGCAGAATTAGTTGTTGTCCAAGAAGAAGCTAAAACATCTTCTGACAGCTCGAGGTTAATACTTTACATAGTATCTGGAATTGCTGTTTTATTATTAGCTATACTTATTTTTGTACTAATCAGGGGCAGAAAAAATCAAACAAACAATATGGTATCACCCCCTATGCCCCCATGGATGATGTATCCTCCGCAAAGACCTCCTATTAGAAGAAGAAAAAGAAGGAAAAAGCAACCACCAAGTAAAAAAGAAGAAAAAAAGGAAGAAACAGCTGATAGAGATGCTCAGTCAGCCCAAAATCAAGTAAATAAAATTAGAGAAGAGGAGATTTTATCTCAAGGGGCCCAAGCTGTTGGAAAATCAATTCCAGTCTCCGATGACCCAAATGTCTTAAAGAGTGAAATTGACGATATAAGAAAATCAGTTGTTTCAATGAGTGTTGGACAACCAGCAAAAACCTCTACAATTGTTCAAGAATGGTTAGAGCAGCCAGCACCAGCACCAGCTGCAGAACCAGCTGCTGCAGAAGATAGTTCTAATGATGAAGAACAGGAAGGTGAAGAAACAGAAGATGAATAAGAAATAGGACTAATAAAATGATTAATGATTATCATATGCTTTCAGGTTTACAAAAAGTAGCCATTCTTTTTTCTGTAGTAGGAGAAAGTTTAGCTTTGTCGTTAGTAAAGGGACTTTCTAAAACAAATATTAGAAAGATAAGATCTACAGTTCGGGAGATGGACGCTGTCTCATATACAGTGAAAAAGAGAGTAATGGAAGAGTTTTACTTTGGCTTTTTAAGTGAACAATTTGAAACGGTTGACAAAGAAGATGGTCCTATCCAGCCATTTGAGTTTTTGAAAGATTTAAATGAAGAGCAACTAAACGCGCTTGTCGATAATGAGGACTCACCTGTAATTGCGATGATTATGGCTCAATTAGAGCCTGATCAAAGAATGAAGATTTTAGATAAAGTAGATCCAAAAATAAAAGGTCAAATTTTATTAGAGCTAGGATCATTAGAGGACATCCCATTGGAAGGTGTTATAGAGGTCGCAGCCAGAATGAAAGAGAAAGCAACCTATTTGCCTAGAACAACAGAATTTTCCAGAGGTGGAGGAAAAGAGATTGCTGAAATTATCGGGAACATGGATGCTGCTGAAGAAGAAAAGTATTTGCAAACTCTTCAAAATGAAAACCCTGAATTATTTAAAGAAGTTAAAAAGTATCATTTAACTTTTGATGATGTCCTTGAAAAATTCCCAGATAATATTAAGAGAGATTTATTTAATGGAATTGAGCTTGAGGCGCTTGCATTAGCTTTAAAAGGCCTTGATAAAGAGATAGTAGATAAAATCATTGATAGCTTGCCTGGCAAAAAGCAAGCTATGTTTGAACCGGTGGAGGGTGCTGTTGCAAAAAGAGAGGTAGACGGAGCAAGAAAGCAGGTTGTTGTTGGAGCAAAAAAATTAGCTGATGATGGGACTATAAACTTAGAGGATATGTTGTCTGGTGGTGAAATGGTAGAGTAATACCCTTAATCATAAAGTAAGTCTTTAAAAAATAAAAAGCCTCAATTGAGGCTTTTTATTTTTCTATTACTTTTATTTTAGTTCAGATTGAGCTGCTGCTAACCTTGCAATGGGAACTCTAAATGGAGAGCAGCTTACATAGTCTAAACCGTTCTCTTTACAAAATTGAATTGAAGACGGATCACCACCATGTTCACCACATATACCAATTTTAAGCTCTGAATTAACATCTCGTCCTTCCTTCACGGCAAAAGAGAGTAGCCTTCCCACGCCCTTTTTATCAATACTCTGAAACGGATCATACGGCAGGATCTTTTTATCTAAATACTCCGGAAGAAAAGAACCTATATCATCTCTACTAAAACCATAGGTGGTTTGGGTTAAATCGTTTGTTCCAAAACTAAAAAATTCGGCATGCTCTGCTATTTCATTTGCAGTGAGACATGCTCTTGGTAATTCAATCATTGTCCCAACTAAATAATTTAACTCCACACCTGTCTCTTTTTGAACTCTTTTAGCTGTTTTTTTGACTATATCAGCTTGATTCTTATATTCTTCAACATTTCCAACCAATGGTATCATGATTTCAGGGTGGACAGATATGTTTTCCTTAATTAATTCAGCAGAGGCCTCTAGAATAGCTTTTGATTGCATCTCTGTTATCTCTGGGAAAGCAATACCTAATCTACAGCCACGGTGTCCAAGCATTGGATTTAACTCATGCAAGCTGGAAATTCTCTTTTTAATTAAATCACTCTTTAGACCAAGTTCATTAGCAAGATCTTTAATTTGACTATTATCTAGAGAAATAAATTCGTGTAAAGGCGGATCTAATAATCGAATTGTCACAGGTTTTCCTTCCATGGCTTTTAAAATACCTTTAAAATCTTCTTTTTGAAATGGCAATAAGCCCATAACGGCTGATCGCTTTTCATCAGGGTCATCTGCTAGAATCATTTTTCGCATAGCAATTATTCTTTTTTCATCAAAGAACATATGCTCTGTTCTGCATAAACCTATTCCTTCTGCGCCAAATGCTATTGCTTGTTTTGCGTCTGAAGGGCTTTCAGCATTTGTTCTTATTTTGAGGGTTCTAATTTCATCAGCCCAATTCATGAGAACTTTGTATTCTTTGTGACTATCTGGATCTGCAGGAACTAATTCCAGTTGTCCCTTATACAAGTATCCTTTTGTGCCATTCATAGTCACCCAGTCACCCTCTTTTAAGATCTGACCAGCAACTTCAACTTCTTTTTTATCTAAGTTTATTTGAATAGAACTACACCCAACAATACAACATTTTCCCCATCCTCTAGCAACTAAGGCAGCATGGGATGTCATCCCTCCTTTAGCTGTTAATATAGCTTCTGATGCATGCATTCCATGAACATCCTCAGGAGAGGTTTCCTCTCTTATTAATATAACCTTTTCACCATTTTTATGCCATGATTCAGCATCATCAGCGGTAAAAACCACTCTTCCTGATGCTCCACCTGGTCCAGCTGGTAGGCCTTTAGCCAGAAGCATAGCATCTTTCTCATTTTTTTTATCTAACCTAGGATGTAATAATTCATCAATCTGTTCTGGATTAACCCGTTTTAATGCGACTTCTTTACTGATCATCCCTTCTTCTTTCATATCAACAGCCATTTTGATTGCCGCTGATCCAGTCCTTTTCCCTACTCTAGTTTGAAGCATCCAAAGTTTTCCCTCTTGGATTGTAAATTCAATGTCTTGCATATCAGAGTAATGTTTTTCAAGTTGGACTTTTATTTTAAATAACTCACTATAAATTTCAGGCATTGAAGTTTCGAGAGAGGGTAAATTTTGAGTATCCTCTGTCTTTGTATCTTCATTTAAAGGATTTGGTGTTCGCAATCCAGCAACAACATCTTCACCCTGCGCATTAGTCAACCATTCACCAAAAAATTTATTTTCACCATTAGCAGGATTTCTTGTGAATGCGACTCCTGTAGCTGAATTAGACCCCATGTTACCAAATACCATTGCTTGAACATTAACTGCAGTACCCCACCTATCGGGGATATTTTCAATTTTTCTGTAGTTAATCGCACGCTCCCCGTTCCAACTCTTGAAGACAGCTTCAACTCCTCCCATTAATTGTTCCATAGGATCGTCCGGGAATTCATTTCCTAAAGATTCTTTAATTTGGTTTTTAAACTTTTTGGATAATAATTTCCAATCATCTCCATTTAAGTCTGTATCGTTTTTGTAACCTTTTTCTTTCTTATACTCACTTAATAAACTTTCAAGTTTGTGGCGTATTCCATTTCCTCCCTCAATCTCCGCACCACTACCCTTTTCCATGACTACGTCTGCATACATCATAATAAGTCTTCGGTAGGCATCATAGACAAATCGTGGGTTGTTAGTTTTTTTTATTAGAGCAGGAATTGTTTTCGATGTTAATCCTACATTTAAAACAGTTTCCATCATCCCCGGCATTGATGTTCTAGCTCCAGATCTTACTGAGACCAATAGAGGATTCTCATCATCTCCAAATTTTGCACCCATTGCATTTTCGGTTTGTTTTATGGCATTTAAAATTTCAGTGTTTAATCCAGTAGGAAAATTACAATCGTTATCATAATAGTGTGTGCAAACATCTGTTGTGATTGTAAAGCCAGCAGGCACTGGTATTTTAAGTAAATTCATTTCCGCTAAATTTGCTCCCTTACCTCCAAGCAGATTTTTCATTTCAGCTGTTCCTTCAGCCTCCTGATCTCCAAATAGATATACGTATTTCAAAGTTATTGCTCCTGTATTATTTATTATTGTTATTAAAAACTTGGTGAGAAGTATCGGATCTCTTTTAGATTCCCGCTTGGATCATAAAAGTACCACTTATTAACCATTTTTCCTTTTTTATATGACCCTTGCATTTCTTTTAGATTTTTTTGATTGTCCCACCAGCTGGTCCAAGTGGCATCTTTTTTTCCATTTAGATAGTATCCCTCTGAAAGCCTGCCATCTGCAAACCATGCTGACCATTTTCCTTCTTTTGAACCTTTTGAAAAGGATCCTTCTTGAACTTTATTCGCTTTTTTATCATAAAATACCCATAAACCATCAGCTTTTCCATTTAAAAGGTTTCCCTCTTTTTCTTTTACTCCATTTTCAAAGAAAAAAGTCCATTTCCCGTTCATTATTCCCTCATCATAAGTTCCTCGAGATTTAACATTTTCATTATCGTACCATTCTGTCCAAAGACCATGTTTTTCACCATTCTTGTATCCTCCTTGCTCTTCTTTTCCACCGCTCCATGGTTTTTTTGGTTCAGGTACCGGGACATCAACTATAAGGATCTCAGGGACTTTTTTCCCTGAAGGAGACCATTTTATCCAGGGGCCGTCTTTTTTGCCCTTATTTGTCCTACCTAAAAACAAATAACCGGCGTCTGCATTCTCATCGGTAATTACACCAGTAAACGGTTGATCCTCTCCTGGTTTGTAAAATACTGACTCTCGCTCAACTAGTTGGTTTAATATGATGTGTTCAAGATTTTCGCCAAAATCAAATTCAAAATCTTTCTCTCCTTTTGAATTCCAATATGTCCAAATTCCATTTGGAGAACCTTGCTTTAAAAACCCTTCTCTTTGCATAGTACCATCTTTGTAATAATATGTTGTTAACCCTTCTTTTATTCCTATTTGATGATAGCCTTTTTCTTTAATTTGATCTGATTTTGGATACCAAATCGCCCATGGACCGTCAGGGTTATCTAATTTGTAATTTGTCATTGTGGTTCGGTAGCCATTAACCCAATTAGTACTTGGGCCATCCAGTTTACCATCTTTGTAAAACTTTTCGGTTTCTTTTTCTTCAGGAGTAACCCAAATGGTTGTTTTTCCATTTAATTGCCCTTCAGCAAACCCCTTTTCTTCTGCAATAGAGCCATCAAGATTATAATAAAACCAAGCCCCATCCATTTCATCATCAACATAACTTCCCTCAGATTGTTTTACACCACTATCATACCACCATGTCCATATTCCATTCTTTTCACCGTCAAGATAGTGGCCTTCCTTCTCCTTGTTGTCATTTAAATACCACCACCAATTCCAGAGCTCTTCATCATTTTCTGCTTGGTATTCTTTTCCATTGTATGACCAAACACCATCGGTGAAGGTTAAGGTGCGGTCGTTTTCATACCACCACGTCCACCTTCCATGTTCTTTTCCTTTATGATATGATTGTTCAACTTTTAAGTGTCCATTTGGATACCAGTATTTGTAAATACCATCAATTTTACCCATATCAAATGTTCCCTGCTCTTTTAAGTTCCCTTCTTCATACCATAGAGTCCATTCTCCATTCTTTTTGCCTCTGTAATAAATTCCTTCAACTTCTTTTTGACCATTTCGATACCACTGCACCCATTGACCATCCTTTTTACCAGACTGAAACCTTCCTAATAGCAAATAATCCTTGATTCCTCCGGTCTCTATTACCATTCCTGAATAGGGTTTATATTTTCCGATCTTGTAGAATACTCCATCCCTATTTTCGAGTTCTGAAATACGAACTCGTTCAAGTCCGGCACCATAATCAAAAATAAAATCTAGTTCTCCGTTAGGATAATAATAGGACCATTTCCCTTCAGGCTCGTTTACTCTTATTACGCCTTCTCGATCCTTATTTCCATTATCAAACCAAATGGTAACCATTCCATTTATTACACCATTTAAATATGTCTCTTCAATAGATTTGTCTTCAGAATTGTTCCAATTAATCCAAGTACCATGTTTAACTCCATTTTTGTACTCACCTTCCTTAATTTTAATGCCTTCAGGGTCCCACCAGATCCACTTGTCATGTCGTTTTCCATTTTGATATCCTTCTTTAGCCTTCATAATACCATCGTCATACCAGAAGGTCCATGTACCATTTTTTTCTCCACTTTCATAAAAGCCGTCTAAAACCTTGGTATTGTCTGCGTTCCAATTTTTAACAGGCCCACTTTTCTTACCGTTTTCATAAGTTGTCTCATTTGTTTTTCTTCCATCCTCTGCCCAATATGTCCATTGTCCTTCTAGCTTATTCTCTTTATAGTTTCCTGACTTTTCCTTTATGATTCCATTTTCATACCAAGAGGTCCACATGCCACTTAGTTTACCATTTTTGTAGTTTGCTTCAAGTTTTTTATTTCCATTTTTGTACCAAGAGGTCCATTTACTATCTCTTTCTCCATTGGTAAATGTTCTTTCAGACTTTCTTTGCCCATCTGGAAACCATTGAGTCCACAAACCATCTTGTTGTCCATCAACGAATTGGGTTTCTTCCTTTTTTATACCAGTTTCGTAATACCATGTCCATATTCCACTTTGTCTACCTTCTTCATAGTTTCCCTCTTCAATTTTATTCCCATTTTCGAACCATTTTGTCAATGGCCCATTTAGTTTTCCAGATTTGTAGGAGGATTGTTCTTTTTTGGTATTATCTTCATTATTGTAATACAACAGCCAATCACCTTCCCTGTCGCCGTTTACATATGAACCTTCCATTTTTTTATTTGGCTCTGAAAAGAAACCATCTCCGTTTAAATCAATGGTTACTACTTCAGTGGAGTCCCACTGCCCATTAAGATTGCCTTCATCGTCGGTTAAAGGATCATCATCTTCTCCCCAGTCATTGTAAGCTTCACCATCATACCAAAACATCCACAAACCATTTCGAACGCCATTTGAATAATTGCCTTCTGTTTCAATAGCACCTAACTTTTTTGGATCTAGATTGTTCGGATAATAAGTTTTAACTAAGCCTTCGTTTTGAGGCAGAATAAATGATAAAAAGTATATGAAAAAAACCAATATTTTCCGCATGGTTAGTTCCTCTTTTTCTGAGCAGTTAAAAGGATATTATTAACGGATAGAACTACTTCTACCCTTTCCTCGGTTACCTTTCAACCACAAAATTAACAAGAAGCGCTGATAAAGTCAAAAGGATGTAAAAAATATTAATCTCCCTTATTTAATCGTATCCAAAAGCTTTGGCCAAACTTATCATTTAAATTGACAAGACCTTCATTTGAATTGTTAGTGCCCAGAAAGGCAGTTTCTGTCTCAAATTTATTGTTTGTTCTTAAATAGCCCCCGCCATCTCTTCCATTACCCAAAAATGTAGACATTTTTCCAAATTGGTTATATGTTCTAAAGTAGCCGCTCCCAATAAATGTTCCTGTTTCACCTGCGGAGTCATAGATTCTCATTTGTCCAGAACTATCGGCGCCGGTTCCTAAATAAACGGTTTCTTGCCCATCAAAATTATACGTTCTGAGGTATCCCCCACCACTAGAGCCTGTGCCTAAAAATAGCGTTCTTTCTCCAAATTGATTGTAGGCTTGTAAATACCCTTCTCCCAAGTAAGATGAGGTTTCACCTTCCTTATTGTATATCCTTAACTGCCCAGCATGATCAGAGCCTGTCCCTAAATAAGAGGTTTCTTCTTTTGAATTATTATAAGTCCTGATATATCCCCCGCCCATTCGTCCAGTACCTACATATGCTGACTCATCACCATTCCCATTAAAGGCTCGCATATATCCACCACCATCCTTTCCTGTCCCTATAAAAAGAGTAGGTTCTCCATATTGATTGTATGTTTGCATGTAACCATTGCCTAGATAACCCATTATTACGCCCCTATCATCTTCAATAGTTAAGCTTCGTACTATTAGGTGTCCAAACTCATCTGATTTTCCTTTAAATCCGAAAACAGAAAATGTGAGGAAAGTGAGTAGTATACCGATAATGAGACTTTTTATATCAATGCTCTTCATTTTATTCTCTGATTTTAACCATATTAATTTAAATAAAGTTAATTGTTTTTAATATTCATATATATTAACCTTGATTGGTAATTGAACATTATCAAACTCATTATGCCGAAACATATCATATTGTTTAATTTGACTTGTTCTCCCAAATATATCATAAAAAAAGACATTTTTTTCTAAAACTCTATCTTTCCCATCAATTATAGCTTCAATATACGGATTCCCTTCACCATTAAATAAAGTTTCTTTTTTTAAAAAGATTTCCAGAGAAGAATCTATGTAACTTTTATATATTTTAGAGTTTTTATTATCATAAACAAGCTTTATAGCCTCCTCCATTAAACCATTATTATCATAAGTAGTTATTTTTACCTTTCTATCAAGAATGTCATATTCATAGGTCTTTGAACCTAGTGAATTTCCATACTTTCCAACAGATATTTCTTTCAACAATCTATTATTTTTATCATGGTAGTATATTGTTCTTATTATTAAAGAGGGGTCAAAATATTCATCAATCTTCTTTGTTTGATTCAAAGAGTCTATTTTGAATCGTGTTATTTCCAGAATATAGTTATCATAAATCTCTTTTTTTTCTAAAATTTGACCAGTGCTATCGTAATCATATATTTCTCCCCAGATTAGAGCGCCATATTTTTTTTCGCTTGGAATCATCTTTGGATTCAGCGCTTCTTCAGGGTTAAATCTTATCCTTTTTACTTTATTTCCATTGCTATCATATTTAATGTATTCTTTCCAATAAATAGAGTCTTTAGGGCCTACCAGTGTGGTTTCAATTCTCCGACCAAGACTATCATTCTCAAATTGATATGATAACACTCTTTCTTTTCCAAATTCTCTTCTTAGTTTTAATCCCTCATTCGCACCAACAACATAGACATACTTTTCACTTAAAGGTATATCGTAACTATAAACAGAGCTATCTATTAGGAATTGGTTTTCGTCATAATTTATAACCACAGAGTTTTTTAGCTCTTTTGTCTTCGTGCCAAAACTAGTTAGAGTATGATAAGTTTTGATAGAGACTGTTTTAGGATATAAATCTATAAAAAGACAAAAAATCAAAAAACAAAATACCCTTTTTAGCTGATTTTTCATAATCCGAGTTTATATATTCAACAAATTTTATTCAATTCAAATAAACAAAGATTTTATATTTTATATCTTTAGCTATATATGAAGATAGGGTGTTTAATCTATCTCTTGCTTTAATATAAAAATAATAATTAAAATTAATAAGGTAATTTAAGACCTACTCATGCGGAGTTCTCTTTGAATCTTACATTAATAAAATGTATTATAATAATAATTTTGTGTAAAGTTAATGGATCTGTCCTAAGGGATATTTCCTATGATGTTAAGAGAAACGGTATTATGGTAAGAATTGATTACACCAAACCTATTAAAGATAGCGACATAGTTGATTGGAGATCAGATAGAGGTTGGATTTATATAACATTTTTGGGAGTTGCTTCCAATGATACTAAGATGTCGAAAAACTTTTATGATGAAGACATAAAACAAATTGTTATTGATGATTTTGATGAATCAATTCAAATTGCGATTTTACTTGATAAGCCAATAAGGGGATATGATGTGATTAATTATAAAAATCTTTCGTATACAACCTTATTTATTCATACAGGTAATAAGGTTGACTATTCCTCTTCAGACCATGAGTTTAAATCTCAATCTATATTTGATCAAACCGATGATTCAACTTTCCCGAAATACAATACTAATTTTAAAAATGCATTCAATAAAGCAAGAGATGAACTTGGCCCAAATTCAATATTTAAATTTTATAATAAGTTATATACAACCAATCACCCGGGTGAAGAAACTAGCCCAAATCCAGCTTTAATTGAGCGTGAAAACTATGAAGAGGAGAAGGAATTATACGTAAATCAAGACACAGGTGATTTTACCTTTGAAGATACTTATGTTGAGGGGACATACTCATTTTTCAAAGATAAAGTTATTCCAAAAAAGAAAAGTGAAAATCAACAGAAAATGGAATCTAAAAAGTCAAATCCTAACAACTTTTCTACTGATAGATTGTTGGGTTCTAAAAAGACAAGAGTTAAGTGGAACCAGGAGGATAATAAAAACACTAATTCCTCGCTAGGTGATTCAATTTTTGTGGAGAGTGGGCAAAGGAACAATGATTTTGATCTTGGAGTGAGTAACGATTGGTTGAATGATAGATTTCCTAAAAATAAAAGTAAATATTCTGGATATCACCCTAATTGGAGTTTCCCAGATGAAACAGAAAATTTAGATTATTATGAATCTCATAAAAAAGAAAAATATTCTGCACCAAAATCGTTTCCTAAAAGAATTACTGACCCTGGGTTTTCTTACTTCTTTTACGGTGGTATAAAGATAGATGCAAATATTGATGGAATACCTATTTACATTGATAGTAAATATGTTGGTGATACACCGTTAAATAAACCTATTCAAGTGGAGCCGGGATGGCATCAAGTCAGTGGCTTTTCTGCAATCTACAACCACCTATCCTTAAAAAACTCACTTCAGTTTGTAAGCGCCGATCCAATTGTTAACAACAATGAACTTTATGGAGCTGAAACAGTTTACGTTGAATCTGGAAAGGTAGAAACGGTTCAATTCAAATTCAATGATATGGGAGATACTCCAAAAAGAATGAATGAAATTAATGGAGGAATGTTTATTGGCCTACCTATTATATCTTTAATTTGCGGTATAATTATCTGGGGAATAGGATAATTTATAAACTTTTATAGACTCTTTGAATATTAAAAAAAGAATTAAATCTTTCATCCTCTCTTCAATGGTTTCTCCGAAAAACCAAAAAATTGGTATGGAAGAGGAGATCATTGTATACAATGCGGACAATCAAAGGTTGCCTGTAAATAGAGGGGAGGGCTTTTCTGGAATTGATTTAGTTGAAGATCTTAAAAAGAGCTTTGAATATTATTCTTTGGAGCCCGGTGGGCAGGTTGAATGGTCTAGTCCTGCTCGAAAAAGTTTAATCAAGTTAAGCGAAGATCAAAAATTACACAGAATTAGATTAAAAGACCACATACTAAAAAACAATCTGAAACTTATCAGTTATGGCGTCGAACCAAAATTTTCTCCTGGACAAGTAGAATTAATAAATGAAAAAAAGTATACTTTAATGGACCAAAGTATGATAAAAAATGGAACGATGGGTAAGTGGATGATGCGAAACACTGCAAGTGTTCAAATAAACTTTGATTTTACAAGCGAGCGTGAATTAAATGAGATGGTGTTCATAGCAGACTGTTTAAACCCAGTTTGTGCATTTCTTTTTTCCAATAGCCCATTTAAAAGAAGTAAAAGAGCTAAAAAAGACAACCTTCGTAACCTCATATGGGAAAAAACAGATAATAAAAGATGTAAAAATTTAATTGACCATGGAATAAGAGATTCAAGCCGTCTTCTGGATAGTTATATTGACTATATTTTAAATGTACCAAATATATTTCAAGTTGATAGGGAAGGTAAAGTTGAAGCCTCTGAAGGAACTATTTATGATAGATTAATTAACCTTGATAATAGAGGAGAGTTAAGGGATGAAGATATCAATAGCTGTTTACATCAGATTTTTACAAATGTTAGAATAAAAAGATTCATTGAGGTCCGGGGAGCAGACCGTCCTCCTCTTGGTTATGAAATGGCACCTGTCGCATTTTGGACAGGTGTTTTAATTGAAGATTCTATTAGGAAAAAGATACTAGATGAAATAAGCACATGGAGTTATGAAGATAGGATTAAATTTAATAATGCCTCTTTGAGTTTGGATGATAATGTTTTAACTGTAAAAAATAAAAAATATTCACATTGGAATAATTGGTTTGGGGAATTAGCAATTTCAGGATTAAAAAAACGAGGGCTTGGTGAGGAGGTATTATTTGAAGAATTTTTTGAAATTGTAGCTGAGAAAGGACCTTTCAGCCTACAACTTCAAAAATTATGATTCAAAGCTTATTAATCTTCGTGCGACATTAAAGGAAATTCAGTAAATTTCGATCAAATTATTATAGTTTATTAAATTGAAAACATATTTGACCTCTACAATATTCAGAAAAGTGTTGGCCTCATTGTCAGGGCTTTTTCTAGTGGTTTTTTTATTGGGCCATCTAGCTGGAAATTTACAACTATTTATACCAGGTGATATAGGGAAAACACAGTTCAATAAGTATGCCCTATTTATGACCACAAACCCTGTGGTATTTATTCTTTCTTTATTAACGTACTTTTCCATAGTATCTCACATTATTCTTACAATTTATTTGGCTATTTCCTCCAGAAAAGCAAGGCCTGTAAAATACTATAACCCATCAGGTTCTGGCACAAGTACT
>CESP01029999.1_pt1 | contig 14053 bp, 11 predicted proteins | sample 531211 | NCBI WGS metagenome assembly CESP01 (sample SAMEA2622074, study PRJEB7988) | marine metagenome | biome: marine biome (ENVO:00000447); feature: surface water layer (ENVO:00002042); material: "saline water (ENVO:00002010), including plankton (ENVO:xxxxxxxx)" | depth 5 m | reverse complement strand
GTTAAGGAGGGTCAATATTTTGGCCCTCCTTTTTTTTATGTTATTCACGTAAAATGCTATATTATCTCCATTAAAATATGTCTAAGCAAAGTCCAAAATTATCGAACTTTATATTTAACAAAAATGTGCAAGGTGTTTTCTATCAGGCAATCACACTTAGCATTGTAATACTTGGCATATACTACATCGTTCAGAACACTGCTCAAAATATGGTGGCTCGAGGACTGGCTAGTGGTTTCAATTTCTTAGGTGTTGAGTCTCAATTTGACATTCAAATGACTCTTATCGAATATTCTCCTACATCTACATATTTCGATGCGTTCATAGTTGGATTGCTCAATACATTATTAGTTGCAGGAATAGGAATTTTCTTTGCTACTATCATAGGGTTTGCTTTTGGTATTATGAGATTATCCTCAAATTGGTTGGTAGCAAAAATAGCAGAGTCCTATATCGAAATCATAAGAAATATACCATTACTGCTTCAAATTTTCTTTTGGTACTTTGCTGTTTTGCGTGCACTTCCAAAACCAAAACAAAGCATTGAATTTATGGACTCTATATTTCTGAATAATAGAGGATTATTTGTTCCAGATCCAAATGTGAGTGAAGGGTCCTCAATTCTATTTTATTTATTCTGGCTTTCAGTAATTATTTCAATTGGTATATTTGTCTGGGCCAAAAAAAGACAAAACAAGACAGGTAAAACATTTCCTGCATTCTTTACTTCTATGGCTTTAATCTTAGGAACATTAATGGTAACTCTAGCGGCGCTAGGCTTTCCAATTTCATTTGAGTATCCTGAGCTAAAAGGATTTAATTTTAAAGGTGGGATGAAACTTATACCTGAGCTAGTTGCGTTAACATTTGCCTTGGCAATGTATACAGCAGCTTTTATTGCAGAAGTTGTCAGAGCTGGAATACAATCTGTTTCAAAAGGTCAAACAGAAGCAGCAAGATCTGTAGGATTGAAAGAGGGCTTAGTTTTGAGATTAATAATAATTCCTCAGGCCTTACGAGTAATTGTACCGCCATTAACTAATCAATATCTAAATCTTACGAAAAATTCATCTCTTGCTGCTGCAATTGCATACCCCGATTTAGTATTAGTATTTGCAGGAACAGCATTAATGCAGACCGGGCAAGCAATTGAAATAATTGGCATGGTAATGGGCGTATATCTTTTTTTGAGTCTGTTCACATCAGTTGTAATGAACTTATTCAATAGATACATGAAAGTTGGCGAAAGATAATGAGTAACGCATTAAATGAAATTAAGCCTCCAGTTATTGAATTAGGAATTATAGGATGGCTCAGAAAAAATTTATTTTCAACTTGGTACAACACATTACTTACCATACTTGGTTTTTATTTATTGTATTCTATTCTGCCTCCGTTATTTAATTGGATTTTCTTTGATGCTAATTTTGTTGGAAGTTCAAAAGATGAATGCACAAAAGATGGTGCTTGTTGGATATTTATCAAACAGAATCTCAAATTAATATTTTATGGCTTGTACCCAACTGAGGAATTATGGAGAATTAACACTGCTTACGTAATGTTATTAATCACTGGTATTTATCTTTTAATCCCAAACCTGAAATATAAAGGCTGGGTTGGAGCATTTTTACTAATTCCGTTTCCAATTATTTGCGTTTACCTTTTTTCTGGTGGTGCTGGACTTACAAACGTTGAAACACGTTTATGGGGAGGTCTTTTTTTAACACTAGTGATCGCTGGAGTAGGAATAGTCTTATCATTACCAATTGGTGTATTATTAGCTTTAGGAAGAAGATCGAAGTTACCTATAGTATCACTATTATCAACTATCTTCATTGAAATTTGGCGAGGGGTGCCGCTAATTACAGTTCTCTTCATGGCGTCGAATATGTTCCCTTTATTCATGCCAGAAGGAGTAAATTTTGATAAATTGATTAGAGCCTTGATTGGTGTAATGTTTTTTTCTGCTGCTTATCTTGCTGAGGTTGTTAGAGGTGGTCTTCAGGCAATGCCAAAAGGCCAATATGAAGCATCACAGGCTGCAGGCTTGACTTACTGGAAAATGATGGCTCTTGTTATTTTGCCTCAGTCTTTAAAAATGGTAATACCAGCAATCATTGGAAGTTTTATTGCAATATTTAAGGATACCACACTTGTTTTAATTATAGGATTATTTGATTTTCTTGGTATTATTCAATTCGTAGGAACAAATCCAGACTGGCTTGGTTTCTCGCACGAAGGCTATGTGTTTGCAGCGGCAGTATTTTGGATTTTTTGTTTTGGAATGAGTAGATATAGTCAAAATTTAGAAAAAAAATTAGATACGGGACAATAGAGTTTATGAGTGAAAATACTATGATTGAAATGAATGATGTCCATAAATGGTTTGGAGAGCTTCATGTTTTAAATAATGTTAACTTAAAAGTTAATCGAGGTGAAAAAATTGTTATCTGTGGACCGTCTGGATCAGGTAAATCAACATTAATAAGATGTATTAATAGACTGGAGGAGCATCAAAGAGGTCAAATAATAGTAGAGGGAACAGAACTAACAAATGATAATAGGAGTGTAGAAAAAATCCGTGGCGAAGTTGGCATGGTATTCCAACAATTTAATCTTTTTCCTCACCTTTCAATCCTAGATAACTGTTCATTAGCGCCTATATGGGTTCGTAAGCTACCTAAAGTTGAAGCAAAAGAAAAAGCAATGAAGTATTTGAAAAGGGTTCAAATTGATGATCAAGCTCACAAATATCCAGCACAATTGTCTGGTGGACAACAACAAAGAGCAGCAATTGCTAGGGCACTTTGTATGGAACCAAGAATTATGCTTTTTGATGAACCGACATCAGCTCTCGATCCAGAAATGATAAAAGAGGTTTTAGATGTGATGGTTGGCTTAGCCGAGGGTGGAATGACTATGATAGTCGTAACACATGAAATGGGATTCGCAAAAGAAGTTGCTGATAGTATTATTTTTATGGATGAGGGACAAATTGTAGAAAATAAAAACCCAAATGATTTTTTCGAAAATCCAGAAAGTGAGAGAACTAAAACTTTTTTAAGTCAAATATTATAGATTGGCTCCCCGGACTGGACTCGAACCAGTGACAAAGCGGTTAACAGCCGCTTGCTCTACCAACTGAGCTACCGGGGAAGAGAGTTTAACTTATAGCAAATGTTAATATTTATATCTAGTTTTTGTTTTATTGTGTTTTAAATTAATTTGTATGACTGTTCAAAAAGATGATATTTATGAGTTTGGTTTTGGTAGAAGTGACCAAGTTTCTAAAAATGACAACTTAGTAGATGAGGCTGTATTCAGTTTTTTGTATGGTGGTTTGTTTAGAGTATTAAAGTCACTTTCCCTAAGCAGTTTACTTGATCTTGAAATTGTTTTCAGATTATTCATTAATTTTTATAAGGGATTATCTTTTTATGACATTCAATATTTTACTCAAGCTCCAGAACGTACACTTTGGAGAAGATTAAAATATCTTGAGGAAAATAATGTCATAAGAAAATCTAAGAATCAGTCTGATAAACGCACTATAAGATTTTTGCTTGCTAAGAAATCTTATGATACCCTGACAAATTCAATTCCCAAACAAGATCTAGCCATAACAATTTCAAAAATTGCACTTTCCTATGCAGATAAATTGTGGATGTTTAATGTAAGAGATCCAAATAAAGTAAGAAAAACACTATTAAATTTAGCAAGAAGTTCTGTTTCTCTCAACAAAAATAATTTTCTTTGCCAATTTGCTTTTGGATTGTCTTTTTACTATGGAAATAATTTTGATCTGTCTTTAAATCATTCATATAATTCTATTAAGCTTAATGATAAATTTGCACATGGAAGAAGATTGTTTGGCTCCTCGTTATATCAAATTGAAGAAAAAAAAAGAGCCTATAATGAAATGTTTAAAGCTTTGGATTTATATACTGACATTTATGGACAGTGGAGAACATATTTTGAACTATGGAGATTTAATTTTTTAGATGATAACTTAGATAAAGCAATTGAATATTCAAAAAAATTGATTCACCTCCAACCTGAATATCCACAAACATATATTGCTTGTCTGGCTGTAGAAAAAAACAAGAAAAAATCTATAACTTTTAGAAAAAAACTACTTGAACTTAAACCAAACTTTACTCCAGCTATGATTAAAAATTTTCATACTTGGATAAGAGATGATCAATCTGACAAAATTATAAATGCTTTAAAGGTACACTTAAACTAAAAATACGAGGCCACGACCGGAATCGAACCGGTAACAAGGATTTGCAGTCCTCTGCGTAACCATTCCGCCACGTGGCCATTAAGTTGGGTTATACCATTTTTATCTTTTTTTTGTTAATAATTTTGTTATCTAAATACAGTTAGAATATAAGAAAACAGAACAACTAATGGACAAAATAATTTTAAATAACAACATGATCGAAGGTCAAATTCGGCCTACTAATGGTATTACAAAGGACATAATTTCTGCTTTTGCGAGCGTAGTTAGATCAGATTTTGTTCCTACAGAATTTTTAATCAGAGCTTATACTGAAAAAAATATCCAAATTAGCCAAAACAGATTTATATTAAAACCATCATTGACGGCTCAAATAATTAATTACATAGATCCTAGAGAAAATGAAAGTATTTTAGTTTTACCTGCCTCTACTGGATATCTATCTGCAATATTATCAAAGCTATCTGAAACTGTTGTAGCCATTGAAGAAGATGAAAATTTGATAAGTTTTGCAGAACAAGCAATGTACAAAAGTTCGATAAATAATGTTGTTTTCTTAAAAAAAAGAATAAACGAAAATTCTTTAGACCATGGGCCTTTCAACGTCATTATTATTGAGGGTGCAATCGATTTTGTGCCTGAGCAATTTTTAAAACAACTTGAGGACAAAGGAAGGTTATTTGCATTGATTAATGATGGTGAGGTGAGTAATGCTAAGTTATATACTAAGTATAATAATTCAATTAACTCAAAATATCTTTTTAGTGCAAAAGTACCAAAATTAAATTTTTTTATGAAAAAAAACAGATTTAGTTTTTGAGTTCTGGAAACTATTAATAAATATGATAAAATATAATTTATGACAATTAAAACAAACGAAACTGACAGCATACTTGATGCCATTAGAGAAATGATGGGTGAAAAAGATGATCAGGGAAATACTCAAATACCAAAAGATATACTTGATCTTACAAAACCTATTGAAATTTCAAATAACCAAGAGCCTGTAGATATATTAGAATTAAATAATCCTATAGAAAATGAAAATACTTTAATTGATGAGACAGTTGCATCAGACAATATTAATATTGATGAGGATTCGATTAGAACTGCCATTCAAAAAAAGGTAGATTCAATATCACTTGAAAGGATAGATGAAATTATTAGAGAGGAATTGGAAAGAGTGATTTCAAAAAGATTAAAGTCAGTAGAAATAAATTTTAGTTCTAATAAAGACTCATAAAATAATGCTTGAGAAATATTACCAGCCCAACTTAGTTGAAGGCAAAATATATGATAAGTGGGAAAAAGAAGGTGACTTCATACCTAAAGAGGGCCATTTAGGTATTGAACCATATAGTATAGTGATACCTCCGCCAAATGTAACAGGAAGCCTTCATATGGGACATGCCTTGAATAACACACTTCAAGATATCCTAATAAGATTTTATCGTTTAAAAGGAAAGAGTGTTTTGTGGCAACCTGGCACAGATCATGCTGGAATAGCAACAGAAATGGTAGTTGAAAGAGAATTAAAAAAGAAAAATATCTTCAAAAATAAATTATCTAGAGAAGAATTCACTAATCACGTATGGGCATGGAAAGAAAGCTCAGGAAACAAAATTATTAATCAACTAAAAAGACTTGGTTGCTCGTGTGATTGGTCTAGGGAGAGATTCACTCTAGATGAAGGATTGTCAAAAGCTGTTAAATACGTTTTTGTTAAACTTTATAATGATGGATTAATTTATAAGGACAAAAGGTTAAGCAATTGGGACCCCAAGCTAAAGACAACAATTTCTGATCTCGAGGTTATTCAAAAAGAAGTTAAGGGCCATTTATGGTATATTGAATATAAAATTGAGAATGAGGAGAAAACTATCGTTGTTGCGACAACTAGACCTGAAACTATATTGGGAGACACTGCTATTGCAGTTAATCCAAATGACAAAAGATATAAAGAACTTGTTGGAAAGTTTGCAATACTACCTTTGATCAATAGGAAAATACCAATAGTAACTGATGAATATGCAAAAGCAGATCAAGGCACTGGTGCTGTTAAAATAACTCCTGCTCATGATTTTAATGATTATGATGTAGGCAAAAGGCATAACTTAGAGATAATAAATATTTTTAATGAAAACGCTGAACTGAATGCTAATTGTCCTAAGAAATATCAAGGATTAAGTAGAGTGATAGCTCGAGAAAAAATTTTAAAGGACTTAAAAAAAATTGGTGCACTTTTAAAATCAGAAGAGAATATCCATACAGTCCCATTTGGAGATAGGTCTGGTGAAATTATTGAGCCATGGCTAACAGATCAATGGTTTGTGGACGCAAAGCAACTATCGGTCGAGGCTGTTGATAAAGTTAAGTCAGGCGATACTAAATTTATTCCAAAAAGTTGGGAAAAAACCTATTTTGAGTGGATGCAAAATATTCAGCCTTGGTGCATTTCTAGACAACTTATTTGGGGTCATAGAATACCTGCTTGGTATGGTCCAGATGGTAAGATTTTTGTTGCTGAAAGTTTAGACTCTGTAAATCTTCTAGCTAAGGAACATTACAAAGAGGATGTTATACTTGAACAGGATAATGATGTTCTAGATACATGGTTTTCATCTGCTTTATGGCCTTTTTCAACACTTGGCTGGCCAGAAGAAACAGACTTCTATGCCAAGTATTATCCCACTTCTACTCTGGTAACTGGATTTGACATAATTTTTTTCTGGGTAGCAAGAATGATGATGATGGCTTTGTATTTTACAAAAAAAGTTCCTTTTTCGAGTGTCTATGTGCACGCCTTAGTTAGAGATGAAAAAGGACAAAAAATGTCAAAATCAAAAGGGAATGTTATTGATCCCATTATACTTATGGATGAGTTTGGAGCTGATGCTCTCAGGATGACATTATGTTCTATGGCTGCTCAGGGTCGTGACATAAAATTATCGAAAGAGAAAATTCAGGGTTATAGAAATTTTATTACAAAAATTTGGAACGCTGTAAAATTTTGTCAACTAAACGATTGTAATTTTGCTACTTTCGATATGAAGAATATTAATAATCCATTCAATCTATGGATCCTAAATGAATATGAGAAATGTCGCAGCAAAACTGAAAAAGCAATTGAAACTTATAAGTTTAATGAAGCTGCCAATGAACTATACAAGTTTACATGGAACATATTTTGTGATTGGTATTTAGAATTTTCAAAAGTAATTTTTCAATCAAAAAATATGGAAAATATCAATGAAACCAGAGGGGTAACATCTTTTGTTTTGTCAAATATCCTCATAATGCTTCATCCTATTATTCCTTTTTTTACTGAACATGTATGGCAACAAGCTTCAAATATATTGAACAGAAAGTGTAAAAAAATAAATAAATCATCATGGCCTGAAAAAATCATGTCTGAGACAAATAAAGACACTAATATTGAGAGGCTTATAGAGCTTATATCAGCAATAAGATCTGCAAGAGCTGAATTTAGTGTTCCTGGTAATTCAAAAATAAATGTTTTCTATTTCAATAATAGCAATCTTTTCAAAGATATTGTATTAAAACATCAAGAAACTTTGATAAGCCTCACTAATTCTAAAAATTTTATTGAAAAAGAAATTTTGCCAGAAGATGGTATGATGGAGGTTCTCTTTGACGATGGTATGGTATATTTAGAAATGAAAGATGCAATTAATATTAAAGAAGAACGTTTACGTCTTGAAAAAAACCTAAATAAAATAAATTTAGAAATAGTAAAAATTGAAAAAAAACTAGAAAATAAAAATTTTATTGAAAATGCTCCAAATAAGGTTATTGATGAACAGAAATCTAGATTAAAAAATTATATTCAATCTGTTACAAAGATTAATAAAGCTATGGAAAAACTTATTTAAATGAAATTTGACAAAACAAAATTACCAAGCAGGCACGTTTCTATAGGTCCTGAGAGAGCGCCTCACAGATCATATTATTATGCTATGGGCATGAAAGAAGAGGATATAAAGAAACCATTTGTGGGAGTTGTTTCGACTTGGAATGAGGCTGCGCCGTGCAATATTGCATTAATGAGACAGGCACAATCTGTAAAGAAAGGCGTTACTGAGTCAGAGGGAACGCCCCGTGAGTTTTGTACTATCACAGTAACCGATGGAATCGCAATGGGTCATCAAGGAATGAAATCATCATTGGTATCAAGAGAGGTTATTGCTGACTCTACTGAATTAACAGTTCGAGGTCATTGCTATGATGCTATTGTAGGATTAGCAGGTTGTGACAAATCTCTTCCTGGGTTAATGATGGCAATGTGTCGTCTTAACGTACCAAGTGTATTTATGTATGGTGGAAGTATTCTTCCAGGTAGATATAAAGGAAAAGATGTTACAGTCGTTGATGTATTTGAAGCAGTAGGTAAATATTCCTCAGGCAATGCTACTGAAGAGGAGTTACATGAATTAGAGTGCGTTGCTTGTCCAAGTGCGGGTGCATGCGGAGGCCAGTTTACAGCTAATACTATGGCATGTGTATCCGAAGCAATAGGATTAGCCCTTCCTTTCTCCTCTGGTGCTCCAGCTCCATACGAAGAGAGAGATTTATATGCCTATGAGTCTGGAAAGCAAATCATGAGACTTATAGAAAAAAATATTCGCCCTCGTGATATTGTTACAAGAAAATCACTTGAAAATGCAGCAACTATTGTTGCTGCAACTGGTGGATCTACTAACGCTGGTCTTCACCTTCCTGCCATTGCTAACGAATGTGGCATAAAATTTAATCTTGACGATGTTGTCGAGATTTTTAAAAAAACTCCTTACTTGGCGGATTTAAAACCAGGAGGCAAATATGTTGCAAAGGATGTTTATGAAGTTGGAGGTGTCCCAATTATTATTAAGACACTATTAGATGGTGGATATATACATGGTGATTGTTTAACAGTTACAGGAAAGACATTAGAAGAAAATCTAAAAAGTGTAAAATTTAATGAAAATCAGGATGTAATAAGAAGATATGATAATCCATTGAGTCCCACTGGAGGGGTAGTTGGATTAAAGGGCAACCTAGCTCCTGAGGGAGCAATTGTAAAAGTTGCGGGAATGACAAATCTTAATTTTAAAGGCAAAGCGATATGCTTCGATTGTGAAGAAGAAGCGTTTGAGTGTGTAAAGAACAACAAATATAATGAGGGCGATGTATTTGTAATTCGCTATGAAGGCCCGAGAGGCGGTCCTGGTATGAGAGAGATGCTCTCCACTACAGCTGCGATCTATGGGCAGGGTATGGGTGACAAGGTTGCCTTAATAACAGATGGACGTTTTAGTGGGGCAACAAGAGGATTTTGTATAGGACACGTTTCTCCTGAAGCTGCAGTTTGCGGTCCGATTGCACTGGTTAAGGATGGAGATGAAATTGAGTTAGACGCCGACAAAGGCATAATTCATCTTAATGTTGATGAAAGTGAGCTTGAATTAAGAAAAAGTAAGTGGAAACCAAAAAAAACCGATTTTAATTCGGGAACCTTATGGAAGTACAGTAAAACTGTAGGATCTGCAGCTTTTGGGGCTGTCACCCACCCAGGAGCAGATAAAGAAAGTCACGTTTATGCTGATATATAAATAAATCTTATTTATATATCAGTTACAGTAACATACCCGTTTCCTAAAAAAACCATTGTCCATAATGTGCTCGGAATCGATTAAAATTTCAACGAAGTGAGATGCAAGCCATCAAATTTAATGATATTTATGAGAATATGTTATTTATTATTTTAAACTTAGGAAAAAAAATGAAAAATTACATTTTAGTATTTGTAATATTTTTCACTATATGCGCTTGCGGCGGCGGCGGCGGCGGTAATGGTGGTGGTGGTGGTAGTAGTAGTTACACCAATGATTTAAATAATGTTCCAACTTGCTCTGATACTGGTACATCTTACCAAACTAATGAATATTATGGCATGAGTGCTTCAAATGGACTCTCAAGGGTATGTGCTAGTACAGCTTATGCTAATGGCGCAACAGGTGGGGATAATGTAAAAATTGCAATACTGGATACGGGACTTAATCTACAAGCCGATGGAGATATTGGACATGCTGAATTTGGTACTGTTGGTTCAAGTTCGTCCAATGTAGTATTAGGAACTTTAGCTGATGTTTATGCTTGGGATGCTGTTCCAGAAGATGATGATGGTCACGGAACTCATGTTGCAGGTATCATTGGCGCACAAAAAACAGACTATAACATGCACGGAGTAGCTTATGATGCAATTCTGTATCCATTAAGAATAATGACACCAAGCAATACATTTCAAGCTGTGCAAGGTAGATATTCAATGGCCTGGGGATTTTATAGAGCTTACGCTTCTAATGTAGATATTATAAACAACAGTTGGAGTTGGGGTGAAGACACAGTAATAGGTTCAACTTGTGACTCATATTCTTCCTGTGAGTCTTGGCTTAACACTACTACAGGATATAATGATACTTATACCTTCTTTCAGAGAACAGCGACAGTTGGCGGCGATATAATGGTCTGGGCTGCTGGGAACGATGGTAATACTAGCCCACACGCAATTGCTGGTAGTTGTATATATGATGACAATATGAAAGAGCTTTGCGTAATCGTAGCAGCATTAGGCACCGATGGAAAGATAGCATCATATTCAAACAAATGTGGTATTGCTTCAAATTACTGCATAACTGCACCAGGTACGTCAATTCAAGCGCCTTGGTATACTAGCTCAACTAGTTACGCAATACTTTCAGGAACTTCAATGGCTGCACCAATGGTTTCAGGCGGTCTCGCTTTAATAAAACAAAAGCATTCCTCATTAACAAATCAACAAGTTATTGATAGATTATTTGCAACTGCAATAGATCATGATGTTTATTCTCAATCTAGCATTTATGGTCATGGCTTGATGGATTTAGGAGCAGCAACTGCAGCAATAGGTTCCTTGCAAATTTTAAATACTCCAAGTAACTCACTTGATTCTTTTAATGCAAATTATTCAGACCTAAATGAAAATTCATTTCATGCGAATATTGCTTTTAATTCTAGTTTAGACAAAGCAATTAAAGATATTACCGTTGAAGTGTATGATAGTTTTGATAGAGCAAATTTTTCAGTTTATTTAGATGGTTTTTTTGAAAATACTCACATAAAAAATATAAGTTCAATAGATAATCATTTAAACACGCTATTATTAACTGATGATCATGAGGTTATTAAAATTAATAACTTTGGAAAGCTATCATTTAATAGCAGAGACAACTTAAATCGTTACTTATTTACCTCATTTGATAATCGATTAAATATTGGGAATAATACTTCAGCAAATACTTTCTTCAATCAATCTAAAAAAAGTCTTGGAGTAAATAACCCCATTATTAACAATAAGTTATATGACAATCCTTATTTTTATAAAAGCGAGCAAAATCTTTCATTAAGCGTTAATGGTAAATACTTATCTTCAGAACTATTCACTAATAATGAGGCCACCAATTTTGGCTACTCAATCAATTTTCAACCAACATTCAAAAACTACTTAGATAGCGATAAATATGGTGATATTGAACTTTCATTTGGAGCAATGTTTGAAAAGAATATGATTTTAAACTCATTTAGTACTGGTGTCTTTAATACTAATGAATTGTCTAATACTAAATTTGCCCGATTAAAATATAGTCATTTTATTGATGACTTAAATTTGTTTGCGAATGTTAATTTTGGAAGCTCAGAAATTAAGTCAAATAAAAATTCTTACATAGGTAATACTGACTCCATTGTAACAAGAAGCTATGCACTTGGTTTAATCAAGAATAACTTCCTTGAACATAATAATAGATTTGCTTTAGTAATTAGTCAGCCTCAAAAAGTAATAGATGGTCATATGAAGTTAACTATTCCTACATCTTCAAATAGTGATCGTCAGGTAACATATACTGATTACAACCTTAATCTTGCTTCTTCTGTAACGGAGACGAATTATGATTTATTTTATATAATGAAGTTGAATCAAGATAATTCGTTATATTTCAATTTTACTCATGTAGATAATCCTAATCATGATATGTCTTTAAATTCATATAATAATGTTTCACTTGTTTATAAAAAATTCTTCTAAAATAATATCTTCCGTTCTATTATTTTTAACTCTAGGCTGCTCATCTGTTACAAGTGAGAACAATAGATATGAAATTAATAGAGTCCATTGTTTTAGTTCTTATCAAGAGTATTTTGTTGACGATTTCATTACTACATATGACGAAATGTTTGCATCAATAATAGATGAGTTAAAAAAACATGAAAATATAGAAGGCGAATATAATTTAATTGTTACTGCTGGACCAAAAAGTAATTCTAATTATGGCATGATATTGAATAAAGCTGTAGTAGAAAATAATCACTTAATTCTTTATTTTGAGATATCAAAACAAGAAAAGAACTCTATTACACTGACAGTAGTTACACATCCAATGTGCTTATTATATGTTCAAGATATTAATGCTTTTGATATTAAAATAATTCTTTAGTTAAGTCATAGGCCACCGAATGATCACAATTTTGAGCTCTGAGCTAAATTGAGAAAAGGTGAGCAATATCAATATTTCTATGAAACATCTTGATTTAAAAATGATACATAAAAATCAATAAGATAAATGAATAAGACGTTTTTAATTACTATGCTGATATTTAAGATCATAGACGGTAAAGGATTTACATGGGACGTTAAGTTATCAAATTTTATTTTATGGATTTTGGCTTTGGCTTCTTTGTTCAGACGAAAGCCAAGAATTTTAATTTATTATTTAATTTAAGTTCTTACCCCATTGAATATAAGACCACAGCCTTTCATGGAAATAGTATATTGTAATTTTTGTTATGACTTCAAGTCCTGCAATCATACCTGCTGTTTCAAGAGTAGAAAAATCAGACTGCCAAATTACTAGATAACTAATGATAAAAGTATCAATTGTTGCAGTGAAGCGCCAAGTGAACGCTTTTACTAAAGATCTCTTTTTTGAACTTTGTGCCATAAATTATATTTTAAATTGTTATTTATTTATTTGCTATAAAAGAAATTCGCTACTACTCGCTAAATTCGCCACTCATTAAAGAATTAACTATTTTTTTAACAGTTAATTTGTCAGTTTGAAATCTATAATCTGGATTTATAGGTTTTTCATACACACTATCGATACCTGTAAAATTCTTAATAAGACCTTTTCTAACCTTTTTGTATAATCCTTTTGGATCTCTTTTTTCAGCAACTTTTATTGGAACATCAATGTGGACTTCTTTAAACTCCTTCTTTTCAAACATATTTTTCACCATTGCTCTCTCAGCATTAAATGGCGAAATAAATGCCGTTATCACAACCAAACCTGCATCGACCATTAATTTTGCTACTTCACCTATTCGTCTTATATTTTCAACTCTATCAGCATCGGTAAACCCTAAATCTTTATTTAATCCATGTCTAACATTGTCACCATCCAATACGTAGGTTCTAATACCTCTCTCATACAATTTTTTTTCAAGTTCATTTGCAATTGTTGATTTGCCTGAACCACTAAGTCCGGTAAGCCAAAGTATTTTACTTTTATGGTTATTAAGTTTATTCCTAAGATTTTTATTTATTGATAAATTTTGTTCGAAGATATTTTGTGCGCGTCTTAATGAAAATTTTATTAATCCTGCGGCGACAGTTTTATTAGTAAATCTATCTACTAAGATAAATCCACCAAGAGATTTATTCTTTGTGTAGTCCTCAAATACAATATCTTTATCAAGATTTATATTCACTGTAGAAAT
>CESP01151380.1_pt1 | contig 14057 bp, 15 predicted proteins | sample 531211 | NCBI WGS metagenome assembly CESP01 (sample SAMEA2622074, study PRJEB7988) | marine metagenome | biome: marine biome (ENVO:00000447); feature: surface water layer (ENVO:00002042); material: "saline water (ENVO:00002010), including plankton (ENVO:xxxxxxxx)" | depth 5 m | reverse complement strand
CTTGAGAATGAATCTTTACTTGGGAATGAATCATTACTTGAGAATGATTGATAACTAAAATTTTCATTTTCACTTGAAATCCTTGTAATCTCTTTAATTTTTTCTTCGATTTCACTTTTCATATTGTTAAGTATTTGAGCAAAAACATCATTTCCAATTCTATTTCTAGTATTTAATAATTTGGTTTGTAAATTATCCATAAAATTTGGATTAACGCCATTTGTGGCGTAAATCAATGTTTCTATAGCTCTATCCAAAGGAGAAGAAACATATCTTATATTTTTTAATAGACCTTCATCTTTTAACTTTTCATATAAAGATAATGATTGTAATATTCCATTAGGTGTAAGAGGTGAATTTAAAAAATAATGTCTATAAATACGTGCATTTTTAAATTTCAAATAATTACTTATGAAAGCTAATTCACTCATTGTAAAAATACCATCTTTACTATTACATGTCGATTCATGATTTTTTTTTAAACAATCATTGTGAACATCTTTTAAATTATGAAGAGCTTCACTATGACGAATAATAAAAATATTACATTTATTATTATTAAAATCATTTATAAGTTTTTTATTCGTTTCATCAATTGGTATACTAATGATGCCCGCTGGTGTGCTATTATTATTGTTTTCATTGTTTTCATTTAAATAATTATATTTAATTTTATCTCTTCCAGTATCTTCAGAATGAATAACTGTATAATATATATCTAAATTGGAGTTTTTTATATCTAGTATTAATTTAATACAACTACCATTTCTAAATCCCTCTTTATTTTTAAAATCAAAAAATAAATTTAATAAAGAATTTTGATGTCCTGCTATAAATATATTTATTTTTGGATTTTCACTTGGCTTAAATGTATTACTTAATCCTGTTAGTAAATATAACCAATTATTACTTTTTTCTTTTAGCTGTAAATCAATGGGTAGAACTTCAAATGGATTTTTACTTACTCCTTGATATAAATAACTATTTGGAAATTGTTCTTCAGTCTTAGCACTAGTATAGTTTACTCTTTTTTGCATTATTCCGTTACTAAAATCTGCAACACAATTTTCATTTGTAAATCCTTGTCCACATTTAAAATTAGGACCTGTCATTCCTTTACTTAATTCTTTTAATCTAGGAATTATATATATTGTATTATTTTCAGACAATACTGATTCTCTATTTACAATTGACATAATATATATATAGATAAATTATTTAAAGTAATATATTTATTTATATTATAATGGTACTAACACGCAGTCAAACACAACCTCAAAATACACATAAATATGATACAAGATTACAATACAATAAAAAAGAAATGACAAAGAAATATTTAGAAATGATGGAAAATACAGATAGAACTATAAAATCAAGAATGTCATCTACATCACCATGTCCTAGTCCTGTAGCTCAAATTTTACGTAGAAGTAAAAGAATTCAAATTCTAATGTAAATATATTATAAAAATAATTATTATTCATATAATATATGACTAAATATTGGAAAGATTTAAAACCAAAAACAATGAAAAATTATAGTTCTTCATGTTTTATATTACCAAAATTAAAAAAATATCCTATTTGTGATAAGTTTACAAGAAAAATAAATTGTAAAGGACTACTAGCTGCACACAATCGAGCTGCATTAAGTATACGACGTAATTTGAAACCTAAAATATACTCGTATCAATCTGTTATAAATAAAACTAAAAAATTGGCAAAAAATCAAAAGTGTAAATGGGTACAAAAAGGAGGAAAAACTAAAAAACAATTTTTATATAATCCAAATAATCCTAAAAAAAGCTTTGATGTATATATTGACAAAAATCCAAATGACACAATACATATGAAATATACTACAATACAAGATGTAAAAAATACTATAATAAAATTAGAAAAATTATATAAAGCAAAAAAATATCCACATAAACGTATTTGGCAAGTTGGAATGATATTAAAAGTTCGATTGGAAGCAATAAAAAAGCATCAAAAATCGCTTTATCCAGACGCAAAAAATGTATATAAACGATTCATAATTGCCAATAAATATTTTAAATTTTTAGGTCAACGTAGCAAAAAGAAAACATTTGATGAACGTAAAGCAATGGTATTTAAAGTCTAGATTTTTTCTATAAAATTACTAATATAGCTATTGCAATTATTAAAAAAGATATAAGCATTGTTGTCATTGTCAAGATATATTTAATAGAACTCATTAGTATTATATTATATAAAAATAAAAATAACTACACAAACGAATTTGACAAATTGAAATAATATTTAAACTCTAGATTTTTCAATAAATTCAATCGTTTTTACCTTATTTACAAAATTACCTACATTTACCCATTTATCTTTTTCATTACATTTATAATATTTAAAAAAATGTTCAACATAGTTTAATGTATTCTTAGGAACATCATCAATAGTATTCCATTCTTCAAAAGTATTTTCTACTTCATGAACTGGAATTGCAATAACTTTTTCATCAGGTCCTTTTTCATCTACTGTCTCTAACATACCTAATACTCTACATTTTACATGACACATAGGCAAAAACGCTGTAGAATTTATTATTAATACATCCACAGGATCTCCATCTCCGGCAAGTGTTTTAGGAATAAAACCATAATTTCCTGGGTACATCATAGGCACTGGTAATACTCTATCAACACATAATTTTCCATCATCTATTTCATATTTTACATTTGACATGTAAGGAATTTCTACAACAACATCTATGACGTCATTACTCATACTCTTTTGTATAATATATGTTTATATACTATTATAGTAAACATATATAAACATATATTACATTATAATTTATACAGATAATGAACTCCATTATTTTATATTTTTTGTTTTTCAATTTCAGTTATGGATTTATACATAACAATATTTTAAAAAGAACTCCAGTTAAAATGTCATCTTCAAATGACAGTCCTCCAGAAATTTGGCAACTTTTAAGTAAAAATCTTAAAAATACTGCACGTGACTGGTTTGTACAGCGAGCTGAAAAAGTTGGCATTGACTGGTATGGACTTGTTGCTGAAAATAAAAAGGATATGGAAAGATTAAAAGAATTATATAAAGATTCCAGTGATAATTCTATTGTTTATCCAAAATATTATACACAGCCATTTCATGGATATGATACTGGAAATTTAAATTGGGATGCTGCATTGGAAGGTGAGGCTGCTACATTAAGTATGGCTATTAATTATTGGAAAGAAGCTAATCCTATTAAAACACAAGACTGGTTAAGATATAATATTACAAATAATATCAAACAATACATTAGTGATTATTCTCCATATTTAAACGTTAACAGTATAATGGATGTTGGATGTTCTGTTGGTATTTCTACCGAGTTTTTATATAAAACATTTCGTGATGTAGAAACTTTTTCAGGAATTGACTTAAGTCCTTTTTTTATTGCAATGGCAACATTACGCTCAGAAAAATTCGATTTTCCTATTAAATACTTCCATAAAAATGCTGAAAATATGCATTCTTTTTCAGATAATTCATATGATTTAATTGTATGTAATTTTATTTTTCATGAGTTACCCGAAGAAGCTAGTAAAAATATATTACGTGAAGTGAACCGAATATTAAAACCAGGAGGTGTATTAGCCATTATTGATTTAACACCGAAAGTAGTAAACGATAATTTTTTGGTAAGTCGTTTTAGAAAATGGGCATTTGAAGTTACTGAACCACATATTTATGGGTATTACAAAAGAGATTTAAAAGTAATGATGGAAGATTCTAATTTTTTCGACATAAATAGTGTCCGAAATGACCCTATAAATACAGTATGGATGGGAGTAAAATTAGATACTGTTATTAGTCCAGAAGTAGTCGAAAAAGATGAAAATGAAAAAGAAGAATCTCTTGATGAAGTTAAAAAAGAAAAAAAAAGATATACTCTTGAAGTGTCCACAGAAGGAACATTATTAGAATATTTAGTTTAAAATACACAATATTTATGTCATTTTTAATTCTTTGTCATAAATATATTTAAAATCCAATAATTTATAATTTGTTTCTTTGAAATTATCGTCCAATTCCAAATAAATAATTTTATCCTCAGGCAATTTATACTTTTCAAAATCTTTATCATTAATATTATGTAAATATTTCATTAAAACACGTGCTGTATGCTTATGCGTGACCAATAAAGGAAATTCATTTTGTTTTACTAATGGAACAATTTTCTCTAAATAAAAAGGTATTGTTCGATTATATACATCTTTTTTTGATTCTCCGTATTTGATTTTTTCGAAATATTCTTTGGAATCATTACACATATCAACAACTTGATACTGTTTTTCAATTGTATTATCAATAACTGGTGGCATCATGGTATAATTAGAACGCATCTTTTTAGTAAATTCTACACCATATTTATTTCTTATGTATTCTCTTTCAACCCCTTCTAGTGTACCATAATGCTTTTCATTTAATCTCCAGTCAGTATTTATAGCTACTTCTTTTTCTAAATTTTTATTAATAATTTCAGAAGTATTTATGGCTCTTTCCATTATAGACGAATAAATAATACTAGGATTCATAGAATAATGATTTAACGTTTTTGCCATATTAAACGCATCTATTTTTCCCTTTTTATTTAAAGGTATATTTGTCCACCCTGTAAACTTGCTTTCAAGATTCCATATTGATTGTCCATGTCTGACAATCAATAATCTTCGAGCCATTTATATATAATATTAATAATATATTTCATTTTTATATAATATTAATAATATATTTCATTTTTATATAATATTAATATATAATGCAAAAAGTAATCAAGTATTTACTTTACTTTATTATTACTATTAAAGTACTATTTATTTTATCAATTATAAGAAATACATTAAACGGGAAAGTAATATCAAATACAAAAGTTAAAAAAAAAATTAAGAAAAGAAAAGAAATTTTTCATGAAACATTCTTATTTTTAACATATGTATTATTAATATTATTATTTAATCCTTTTCAAAAAAATATTAAACTCAATGAAAATCCAACAGAAAGTAGACATTTACAAATAGTAATTTTTGCTTTAGGTATTATTCAATTAATTAATTTTGATTATACATTAATTTACATGGCTCCGCAAGAATTTATTAATAGTCTATAATTATACATTGGTTGAACCAAAGCCGCCACTTCCTCGCTCAGTAATTCCAAATATAGAGTTATCCATTGAATCCATAATTTTTACTTGAAATTCAGATAAATCTGGCATACAAATTTGAACAAATTTATCTTTATATTCTACTTTAAAATCATGTGCGTAGTAGCCTGTTTTATGATTTCCATTATTATCTAATTTTGCAATAATATTACCTCTATATCCACTATCAATTATACCAACACTATTTGCAAGACGTAAAGGTGTTTTCGATATACTTGATCTGGGATACAAATAAAATGCACTTGGTATTTGCTCATCTGAAGAAGGATGTTTTTTATATGCTGCACATACTATTTTAGTATCCATTGTATATGTTTCACCATGTGAAATCGTATCAGGTTTTAAATTATATAAATCAAACCCAGAATCAGGATAATTTGATTGAGCTATTTTATTATTATGATTTTCTACATGTATTTTATAAAGTTCTTTTACAGAATCATTATCATCGTTTACGTAAATATAAAGCGTATACTTCATTTTAATTATAATATAAGTAAATCTCTATATTATAATTTCAATTTTTAAAATAATTGGTGTTGACTTACTAGTTCTTGTGCTATCATTCCAAGAGTACCTATCATTGCTAGTCGCCCATTATTTAATTCTTTATTTAGTAATCCGACTGATTTTTCATCTTCAGGATTAAATATACCAATACCAATATCACCTGGCTGATAATCTTCTTTTAATTCAAATGTGTTGGTTACAGGATTTTTCCAGCCATTAAGTAAATGAGAAAATTCATACAAAAATATACTTGCAACAGTAAATAATTGAATAGAATCGTCTAACTTATTGAATTGATTAATACCTAATTCACTATTAAATCTTTCGGATAATGGAATAAAAATAGAAGCTAACATGGCATAACGACCATGTTTTAATTCTGCTTCACGTAAATATTTAACATCATATTTTTCAAATTTTTCAGAAAATTTTAAAGGATCAAAATATCCTAATGGAGGAGTGTCACCAGCAATGATTGCTGAATTAATAGGTTGCACTTTCTTGGTTACTTGAGTAAGTCTAGAAAAAGCAGAGGCGAAAAAAGGTAGCATAAGAAAACTAAGGATTCTCATTATATAGGTATACTAATTATTTATATTTAAACCATTTCTAATGTATTTACTATTATATTATGAATTATGACGTGGCATAGTAACATTATGACTTAATATTTATTTTTATATATTTATATATTATATATGAAAGGATTTATATTTGGATTTATTGATAACCTTATTGTTGCAATTTCAGCTATATTAGGTATTCATATTGAAAGTTATTTTAGTGGAAATGGAACAAATGGAGCAGTTTATGGAGCATTAATAGGACATACGATTAGTGATATGTTTGCAGGATATGTTGATTTTGGTTCAAAAATAGCAATTAACATGGGACTTGGATGTTTACTTGTTATTATAATGGTGTATATATACAATTCATCTGTAAAAAGCTAAATAAAAATAAAATATTATGATTTTTAAAAAATTGATTTCTCTTTATATAAAAACAAAATAAAACTATGATAAATCTTGATATTAGCAAACTATCAGTTAGTTTTTATGTTAATTCTAATGAAATAATATGTTTTCCGATTATGTTTATTTACATAGGATACTTATATTTTGTAAAAACAAAAGTGAAAAATTATATTGTGCATAATGTAAATATCTCAAAAAGCAGAATTAAATCGCACACACATCTTATAAATCGGATTGTAGCTAGCAATCATGCAATTATTCAATCATTTATATGTATTATATATTGGAATTATTATGACAATATATTTACTTTGCCAAATAATGATTCATATAAAATACAATACTTGGCATTTGATATAATGAATGGATACTTAATTTTCGATTTATTAATAGATACAATATGGAATATTTTCAATAATGATAACATAAGTATGCAAATGTTTGTGCATCATATAACAGGATTAATTTCGATGTATAATATTCGTCTATATGATTCTGTTCCAGGATTTCATTATATTATGATTGTGTTTTTGGCTGAAATATCTACTCCCTTTCTTCATATGTCATGGATTTTATATCATTTTAATATGACTAATGTATGGTATTATAAACCTATAGGTTATACGTTAATATTGACATTCTTTGTATTTAGAATATTACTTTCACCATATTTATTATATAAATTAATTAATGAAAGACATGTATGGAATAATAGTATATCATACATGTTTGAAGTAAATTTGTTAATATCCGTTTTATTTATAATATTGAATTATTTGTGGTTTACTAAGCTAATTAAAATGGCTTTTACTAAAACAAAGACTGAGTAATTTATTCTATATAAACTACTAATAGAATGAGTATTATTTTTTAACTTACATTTTTTTTATTACGAGTTTATCTATTATTTCTTCATTATCATAAGAAAAACAATATAAATCTCCAGTATAGTCGCTAACAATTGAAAATATGATTGTTTCATTTTTATTAATACATGATACATCCTTCACTTTTTTTTCATTTTTAGAATTGGAAATGAAAACAATGTTTGATTCATTTTTATTCCAAGAAGTTCCAAAATTTAAATTATTATTCTCCAAATTTTCAATAATATAAATATTATTTGGTACAAATTCAATTGATTCACCAATATTTCTATTAATTTCATCTTGGTCTTTATTAAATATAAAGTTTGAATTTGTATCTTTTTCATTTTTTTTTACATAATATTTTACAACATCATATTTATCGTCTATTTTTTCTTCAATTTCATCTTGTCGTAATGAATATGTAATTTGATTTTTATAAAAATCAACAGAATAAATATTATTTTTATCTAATTGATTTATTTTTAAAATAACTAATGAATTACCTTCTTCATCTACTTTGTATTTAAATAAAATTTCATTTTTTTTATTTTCTTCTTCAATCATTCTATTTTTTTGGTCTTCTTCATCTATTATATTTTTTGCTGTTAAATAACCGGTTACTGCAGCAGGTACACTAGTTGAGCCACCCCATGGACTTCTAAGTATAGATATATCACCAATATAGACATTGTTTGTATCATTTACTTTATTATTTTCATTAACAACGTCTACTGCAGTTCCATGATAATGATATATTGAATTGGATTGGAGCTCAATAAAATTTCTATTTATTATACTTTCAGGAATATTATTATCCAAGCTAAATCCACACTTTTTTAATAAATTGTGATTAATTTGAAAACAATTATATAAATCTTCTATATACTTATCATCCTTTTCAAGTTTACCGTTTTCATTATAAACCATAAAATGATTTAATGTTACTTTTGGAGGTACATCATTTTCTTTATCTTCTACTTTAACATTACCAGAACCTGATAAATTAGTTGATTGTGCAAAAGTAACTATTAGATTACCTTTATAATCATCACCAGGAACTGTAGACAAATATGTTTGCCACTTTAAATCATTATCTCGAGTTTGTAAATGTCCTATTATGTTTTCAGCATCAAGTCCTAAATCTGATTCTTTTGTTTCTGTGGTTTGTATAGTATTTTCAACCGATTCTCTTAGTACACCTACTAATCTTGCGTCAGCTTTATAACTCATCAATCTATAATTATAATTATTTCCATGTTTCCAAATTAATGTATCAGTTAAATCATAATCACTACCTAAATTACCAAATTGACTACCACCTCTATGTCCTCCTCCATTCCAATAATCTCCCATATTATATACATATTTAACACCAGTACTGGTACTTAATCTTGGTTCATTATCTACTTTGTTACCATTTTTTGCTTTATTAACATCACTATCTGATAATTTTGTATGTCTAAAAATAGCATGCATTGCTTTGTTTCTTGAGTTTAATGAACTATTTCTTAAATCATAATCACCACCACCACCTATATTATATATATTTAATCCTAATGATGTTAATTCATCATTTGTATAATCCGCTACCTTTTCTTCTGAAACGGTTTTTTGAGTTGTAGTTTTCTTACAATAACTTAAATAAAATCCAGCATGGTCAAATAATTTATTACCACATATTTCTTCACTATAACCACTTCTTTGTAATATTGCAGGTGTTTGTATTGCACCACTACATAAAATTATTTTGTTTCCATAAAATTTTTCATTATTAAATGTTGTCAAATATTTTGCATTTCCATCATCATTTATACTAATATTTTTCACTGATTTTCCATATTGGACTTCAACTCTTTCATTTTCAATAAATTTTTCTAACAAATCACCTAATAATAATCGTTCTTTATTATCGTTATCAATATCTTTTCCATATATTTTATTATTCATTAGCAATGTATTACTATTTTTTTTTGAATTGATACAATTATATAATTCTTGCCATTTTTCATTTGGTGAATTAGTTTCACTGTAAGTGTATCGTTCTGCCTCTGTTATATTTGCAACATCTTCAAAATGAGGTTGCCATTCTTCATAATCTTTTGTAATTAATTTTTCTTGGTCAATGTACTGTAATCCAAAATGTAATGTACCTCCACCTAATCCTTTACCTAACCATACTGATTTTTCATCTGTACTTAAAAAACTATATTGATAATCAGAATCAATTTGTGCTTTTAACCAATTTTGTAGTTCGTCATAATCTTTATTTTTATAATCATTTAAATTTTTATCATTCTTTTCTAAAATTAATATTTTACTTGTTTCTCGATTTTTAGCCAAATTATATGCACATAATATTGCACTAGGACCTCCGCCCACAATAATATAATCATAAATAATTGACATAATATATAATATATAGTTATAAAATTATATATAATAATTTTTTAATTGTATTCTAATATTCTTTTTGCTATAAGTTTTGAACCTGCTGCTGAAGGCTCAATTACGTGAATGAAATATTCACTTTTATTTAACATTTTGTCTAATGGAACAATAGTATGTTCATATTCACTTGCATAATTACGTAATTTTTTGTTCCATAATTTAATCATATTATAATATTTTTCATAATTACTTTTTCTTGGAAAATAAATTGTACATAAAAATACTCGTGCTTTTAATCCCCAGTCTGCATATAATTGATCTAAAATATGAGTATATTCTTTAAAAATTATATCAATAAATCTTTCTTCTTCCATATGAGAATATTGACTAAAATAGTTTAAAATATCATTACCTCCAGCAGATATAAAAATGGCGGTTGATGGATTATTATATTCAACTGGCATATTACTAAATTGATATAATAAATCTTCTACAGTTGCTTTATCTTTTGCTAATAAAGTAACATTTTCATGTGTGTCATGTAAAATATCAAAAACACTTTCTCCTGGTTTTACGAATTTATCATTTGCAAATACACTGTCACCCATTAATATAATTTGTTGATGTTCATTAAATCCCTCAATTTCTTTTGTCATTTTACAAATAAGAAAAAATAGAATGAATATAAAAAATAAATTGTACCAATGCTTTTTATTTATATTTTTAAACATACATTATGAAAATATAAATTTTTTATTCAAAATAATAGTAGATATAATTATATTTAAGGACTAGGTAAAACTAAATCTTGTGGCTTATCAGGCCATCCTTTAATCTTAGTTGTATCTTTAGTAAAGTATCGTGTACCCCATCCACTATTATCATCATATGTTTCTATTAGGTTGTTATCAATATCAATGATATTATTTTCTGCGTCAGTTCTTTCATTAAATAAAAAGATAGCCGAATATATAGTAATATTATCATTTATATCAGTAATATTTGGATTATTATTTAAACCATTTCCACTTCCATGAATAAATTCACCCATGTTTACTATTGTTCTATAATAGTCAGTTGTTGGTATCTTATATTGATCTGGCTCTGGTATAGATTGTGGTTAAGGTTCAGGTTGTGGTTCTGGTTGTGGTTGAGGCTCAGGTTTTAACTCACATTTAGATGAATATTTAAATAATTCCTTTCCTCCCATATATCCATGAATTGAACAATAAACACTAGCCTTATTGAAGTTGGAAATAACATTAACAATCATATCACCATAGTAAAAATCATACATAATTCCATTTACCATTTTTTGTGATTTTTTATTTGAATCTCCTGAGTATGTTATAGTATTTTCTACTCCAACATCAATAATTGCCATAGGATGACCTGATGGTATGTTTTTGAAAGTGTATACACCATTATACATTCCATACTTCGTATTTGCATCATAACTTGTTAATCCGTTAAATAAGTATTTATTACCATCGCTGTTGATTACCTTTACTTCACTATCTTTTGTTATACAAGTTACTTTAATATCTGATTCTGGTTGTGATTCTGGTTGTGGTTCTTGTTGTGGTTCTGGTTGTGGTTCAGAAGCTGGCTCAGGTGCTGGCTCAGGTGCTGGAGCTGGTACTGGTTCTGGCTGTGGTTCAGGAGTTGGTTCTGATTCTGGTTGTGATTCTGGTTGTGGTTCAGGGCTTGGTTCTGGTGCTGGCTCAGGTGCTGGCTCAGGTGCTGGAGCTGGTGCTGGTTCAGGTTGTGGTTCAGGACTTGGTTGTGATTCTGGTTGTGGTTCAGGTTGTGGTTCAGGAGTTGGTTCTGGTGTTGGTTCTACTTCAATAAAAGTAAATAACTCCGATTTATGAACACTTGTTTGAATTGGTCTTGCACCACCTTTTCCAGTAGGCCATTTTGAAGTATATTTTGATAAAATAGGAGCATCCATAACAATCCAAATAACATTAGGACTAAATGGTGCAGTTGTTAATGAACCATTATAATTATAAAATTTAGTTGTAACAACATCTTTAAAATTAAATTTAACATAATCTTTTAAATTAATTGCATCATCTAATATCCCTTGTTCAGTGGAAGCAAAAACACCATCTTCAATTAAAAATCCTAATATTAATTCTTCTTTATAATCACTTGATTTATGAACAAATTGAGCTTCCATTGTATATACTTTTCCATTTATATGATGTTCAGAAGGTTTATGAAAGTGAAATTCAACTAATTCAAAATCACATCCATTAAATGTAGTAACTGTTGTTCCTTTGTACCCGGAATCAACGTACCAATAACAATTATCTCCTTCATTCTTTCTATAAAAAGATATATCTTCATTTTTCCATTTAATATCTAATATTGAACTATCTACTTTTAATTGTAAACTTGTAGGTTTAATATCAATTGGTGATTGTCTACATTTTTCATATTCGTTGTTACTAGGGTGTGTGGAGTCATTTTCACAACTGCAACAAGTATCACAATCATGGCAAGAAACGTATGTCATATGCATATTTCTAGATGTCATTTAATATATATTAATATTTTTTTAATAACCATAAATATTCATTTATTTTTTCATTTTTTTTCTCTCTTTTTGGTTCACTAATTCCTTTGTATCTATTGTATGTTTTATGTTCTAAAACTATTTTTTCAACATCTCCATATTTATTTAGTATTTCTTCCATTTTATTTGACTTAATAATACCCGTATTATTATATGAAATTAAAATATAGCAAGAATCAGTATTTTTAATTAAATCATCAAATGTTTTTTCTGCATTTGTTAAACTATTATAATCTGATTTTACCCAATTTTTAGGCTGTCCACGAACAGTATCGGGTATACTTTCATGTATGTTCCATTTTGCAATAATATCTAACATAAAATAATAAATGCAATAAGGATGTTTATTATACGGAGGATCATAATATACTAAATCAAATTTCTTATTTTTAATCCATTCATTTGTATCATTTTGACTAATAAATACTTTACATTTATGATTTTCGTATACTGGTAATTCTAATTTAATATCACTTAATATTCTATCTAAATCATTTTCATTTTTTCCACCGAATTTACCATATTTACTATTTTCATCTTTCAAAAAAGAAGAAAACTGTCCTAATGTATTATTATGAATAGATGCTTGAACAATTAAAATTGCATGAAGAAAATGAACATATTCTTTTTTAACATTGTTATTGATGTAATAAAAATACCAATCAAGTCTTTTTGCATTATTTTCTGTAAAATATACTCTATCATTTTCAGTAATCTCTCCAGAAGGTGCCCAATATTTTGAAATAAAAGGTTCAACCACTTGTTCATTCATTTTTATTTTATTATCAACATAGTAATTTGTAGTATTAATTATTAATGTTAATTCTTGGAGAGAAGTTGGAGAGATATTTGATAAATAACAATGATTGAGGATTCTTGAATAATCAGATATATCATTGGTATGTAGTTCCGCCGCGTATCTTTTAAATAATCTTGAAACTATTCCGGAACCTGAAAATCCGTCTCCTATTATTAATTTTTCTTTTTTCTCGTTATATATTTCTTTTACTATATCTTCGATATTATATATTAACTTTCGCTTATTTCCTAGATAAGTAATTATTTGTTTTTTTAAATATTCATCTTGCATTATATATTTTAATTAAATATATAATGAAATTCAAACGATTTTATTTAACGTTGTTTTTTATGTAATCTTTTTTGTAGACTATGAATTATTCTATGAAGACTTCTTACTTGATTATTTTTATTAGAGTTTTTTTTGCCTCGAGTTCCAATTTCAATGCCATTTTCAATCCCTGATTTAGTATAAACTATTTGTCCATCATCATTTTCTTTCCATTCTTCATCAATATACGTATTCGAAATTCCATCAATACTCTGCATATAATCCACTTTGCCATCACCATTATCATCACTAATTAAGATACTAGAATTAATATCGGAGGCATAATTTTCATACTTAAATGATATTTCTTCAATTACATTGTCTTTTACAGATATTGATGCATTTATATGAATAGATTCATCATACTTATTATAGTAAAAATCATC
>CESP01041127.1_pt1 | contig 14072 bp, 7 predicted proteins | sample 531211 | NCBI WGS metagenome assembly CESP01 (sample SAMEA2622074, study PRJEB7988) | marine metagenome | biome: marine biome (ENVO:00000447); feature: surface water layer (ENVO:00002042); material: "saline water (ENVO:00002010), including plankton (ENVO:xxxxxxxx)" | depth 5 m | reverse complement strand
TATTAAACTTTAAAAGTGAGTAGACTTCTTGGTTATTCATTAATTAGTGGGTTGTTGCTAGCAATTGCCTGGCCTGTTAATGGAATAACACCTTTGATTTTTGTTAGCTTGATACCTTTACTATTTGTCGAAGATAAAATCAGCAATGATAATCTAGGAAAAAAAAATCTTAGGTTATTTTTCTATTCATACGTTGCTTTCCTAACATGGAACATAGCTACCACTTGGTGGATAGTTTATACAACCTTACCTGGAGCTATATTTGCAAATGTCGCTAACTCTTCATTTTATTCAATAATATTTTTATTGTACTCAAGAGTTAAAAGAAAAATTGATTTCAAAGCTGGAACACTTTTTTTAATTACATTTTGGATTTCATTTGAGAAATTTCATTTGAATTGGGAATTTTCTTGGCCTTGGTTAAATCTTGGTAATGTTTTCTCAGAGAGAATTAATTGGATTCAATGGTATGAATTTACTGGTGTATTTGGTGGAAGTCTTTGGGTATTATGTTCTAATTTTTTATTATTTCACCACTTTAGAAAATACTCAACTTTTAAAGATCCTAGAAGATTTTATATTAGGGTTGTTCCAAGAATTTTACTTATATGCCTTCCAATTTTTGTTTCACTTTTAGTTAAACCAAAAATAAAAAAAGGAGAGGAATTTAAAGTTCTCGTTACTCAACCAAAAATTGACCCTTGGGAAGCAAAGTATGGGAATTCTAAAAGTAATCTTGATTTTTTTAAAATTTTTAAGGATTTAACCAATGAAGAATTAAGTGCTAATGAATATGATTTTGTCCTTACATCAGAAACATTTTTTTCCGAGGGATATGGAGAAAATGTTGATTATTTTAGATATACAAAACTTTATGATAGTCTTAATAATTATTTAAGTCAATTTCCTAATACCAATCTAATTTCTGGAATACAATTTTATAAGTTGTATCAAAATCAGAAAGAAAAACCAACAAAATCAGCAAATCCAGTTGAAGGGGATATTTGGGTTGACTATTTTAATTCTTCAATAAACATGTCTGCAAATAAAGATTTTGAGTATAATCATAAGTCTAAACTTGTAGTTGGAAGTGAATATATGCCATTAAAGTCTTTCCTTGAGCCCATAATAGGGACTGTAATGATTGATCTAGGAGGAACAATTCGTTCTATGGGTACACAACATGAATCCGAGAGAAAAGTATTTAATCACTCTTTTAAGAACCTAAAAACTATTTCAATTGTATGTTATGAATCAATTGATGGAGAATATGTTGCCAATTATGTTGATCTAGGAGCTAATTTTATTTCAATTATTACAAATGATGCATGGTGGGGGGATACCCCAGGCCACAGGCATTTGTTAAGCTATGCAAGATTAAGAGCAATTGAAAACAGAAGATATATTGTTAGAAGTGCAAATTCTGGAGTTTCTGCAATTATAAATGAAGTTGGAGAGTATAATACAACATTGCCATTTGATAAAAAAGGAACTTTAAGTGGTATAGCCTATTCTATTAATAACAGAACATTCTACAGTAAAAATGGGGATTTCATAGCTAGATTGAGCATCCTTATATCAGTTTTATTACTGCTTCTTTCATTTTCAAAAGTAAAAGAATAAAAATTCTTTGGTTTTCTGAACATATAATATATTTTTGCAGAAAATAAGTCTTATGTATTGGACATTAGAATTAGCTTCATACTTAAGTGATGCTCCTTGGCCAGCTTCGAAGGACGAGCTTATTGACTTTTCAATTAGAACAGGAGCACCTTTAGAGGTAGTTGAAAATCTTCAGTCTCTTGAAGATGAAGACGATGTTTATGAATCAATTGAAGAGATTTGGCCTGACTATCCAACTGAAGAAGATTACCTTTGGAATGAAGATGAGTATTAATCTCATTTATCAATATTTATTGGTATTTTTAAATAAATTTGAAAAAAAGATATTATGTCAATTGTAAACTCCCTATTGAAGGTATTTCTTGGGGATAAGTCTGGTAAAGATCTTAAAAAGCTTACCCCTATAGTTGATGAAATCAATAATCATTTTGATAAAATTTCATCAATTTCTCATGATCAGCTTAGGAATAAAACAATTGAGTTTAAAAAACTAATTTTAGATGAAACTAAAGAACTTAATAATTTAGTTTATGATTTAAATAATCAACTTTCAAACAACCTCTCTAATTCTGAAAAAGAAGAAATATTCAAACAAATTGAATCTTTAGAAAAAGATTTAATTAAACAAAAATCTGAAGTTTTAGATAAATTACTGCCGGAGGCATTTGCAGTTGTGAAGGAGACTGCTAGAAGATTTTTTGAAAACGAAGAAATAAAAGTAATTGCCACTGATTTTGATAAAGAAATTGCATCGAAAAAATCATACGCTAAAATTGACAACGATAAAGCTATATGGATTAATAATTGGGATGCAGCAGGCAAGAATGTTATCTGGGACATGATTCATTACGATGTTCAATTAATTGGAGGAATTGTTCTTCATCAAGGAAAAATTGGTGAGATGCAGACTGGTGAGGGTAAAACATTAGTCTCGACATTACCAATTTACCTTAATGCTCTAACTGGAGATGGAGTTCATTTAGTCACAGTAAATGATTACTTAGCTAAACGTGATAGTGGATGGATGGGTCCTATACTTGAATTTCATGGTTTAAAAATTGATTGTATTGATTATCATAATCCGAATTCACCTGAGAGGAAAAGGGCTTACGAGGCTGACATAACCTATGGGACAAATAATGAGTTTGGTTTTGATTATCTAAGAGATAATATGTCTCACTCGCTTGACGATATTGTTCAAAGAAAGCATAATTATGCAATAATTGATGAGGTAGATTCTGTTCTTATTGATGATGCAAGAACACCATTAATTATTTCTGGTCCAATAAAAGATGGGGATAGACACGAGTTTGACAATCTAAAACCCAAAATCCAAAGGTTAGTTTCTTTACAGAGGAATTATTTAACTAGTATTCTATCTGAGGCAAAGGGGTTAATTAAAGATTCGGATAATGAGAAAGGTGGTTTTCTTCTTTACAGAGTTTTTAGAGGATTACCCAAAAATAAGGCATTAATCAAATTTTTAAGTGAAGAAGGTGTTAAACAAACACTTCAAAAAACTGAAAACTTTTATATGCAGGATAACAATAGAGAAATGCATCAAATTGATGAGGAACTTTATTTTACAATAGATGAAAAAAATAATCAGATTGAACTAACAGATAAGGGAATTAATACACTCTCAGAAGATCTTGATGATAAAGACTTTTTTATTATGCCTAATATCTCAACTGAAATTGCTTTGATAGAAAATAAAGGTTTATCTCCAGAAGATGAAGCTAAAGAAAAAAATGACCTATTCAATGATTTCAATATCAAAAGTGAGAGAATTCATAGTATTAACCAATTACTTAAGGCTTTTACTTTATTTGAGAAAGATGTAGAATATGTTGTTGTTGAGAACAAAGTGATGATAGTTGATGAGCAGACTGGAAGAATAATGGATGGAAGAAGGTACTCAGATGGACTTCATCAAGCAATTGAAGCAAAAGAAAATGTGAAAATTGAGGCAGCTACTCAAACTTTTGCTACAATTACACTTCAAAATTATTTTAGATTATATTCTAAACTTTCTGGAATGACTGGAACTGCTGTTACAGAGGCAGGTGAATTCTGGGAGATTTACAAGCTTGATGTAACTGAAATTCCAACTAATAAACCTATAGCTAGAAAAGATCAAGATGATCTAATTTATAAATCAAAACGTGAAAAATATAGTGCGATAATTGAAGAGGTAATTGACCTGAGAAATAATAAAAGACCGGTATTAATTGGTACAACTTCTGTTGAAATTTCTGAATTATTAAGTAAAATGCTTAATAGAGCCAATGTTAATCACAATGTTCTTAATGCCAAACTTCATAAAAAAGAAGCTGACATCGTGGCTGAAGCTGGAAAACCAGGGATTGTAACGATTGCGACAAACATGGCTGGTAGAGGAACTGATATTAAGCTAAGCCAAGATGTTATTGATGCAGGTGGACTGGCAATTATTGGAACTGAAAGGCATGATTCACGAAGGGTTGATAGACAGCTTAGAGGTAGGTCAGGAAGACAGGGTGATCCAGGTAGCTCTCAATTTTATGTTTCCTTTGAAGATAATTTAATGAGATTATTTGGTCAAGACAGAGTTTCAAATATAATGGATCGAATGGGACTAAAAGATGGGGAGAATATTCAACATCCAATGGTTACAAAATCAATTGAAAGAGCTCAAAAAAAAGTTGAAGAGAATAACTTTGGTATAAGAAAAAGGCTTCTTGAATACGATGATGTAATGAATTCCCAAAGGAATATTATTTATACATTAAGAAAAAATGCTCTTGAAGGCGATAGACTACAAATTGATATTTCAAATATAATGTTTGATACAATAGAGGAGATTGTAAGAGAGAATAAAGCTGCAAATAATTTTAAAAACTTTGAGTTTGAACTAATAACAACCTTTTCAATGACTTCTCCAATTAATGAGAATCAATTTATTGAATCAAGCGAGGAAAATTTAATTGACTCACTTTACCAAGAATTAAATAAGTTTTATACAAACAAAAAAGAATTAAATAGAGCTCTTGCAATGCCTATAATTAAAAACGTTTACGAGAATAAAGCAAACTCTTTCAAAAGAATTGTAGTTCCTTTTACTGACGGCAAGAAGGTTATAAATATTGTAACTGATCTAAAAAAAGCATTTGATACAAATGGTGATAATCTTATTGATGATTTTGAAAAAAATATTTCTCTAGCTATTATTGACGAGAAATGGAAAAACCATTTAAGAAAAATGGATGAATTAAAACAATCTGTTCAATTAGCAGTTCATGAGCAGAAAGACCCATTGCTGATATATAAATTTGAAGCATATGAATTATTTAAATCAATGATTCACATACTAAATAAAGAATTATTATCATTTTTATTTAAATCTAATCTTCCAAACAATCAGGGTAATATCAAAGATGCTTCAATAAACACGTCTAATAATAATTATCAAACCTCAAAAGAAGAGAGCCTTAATAGTGACGAATTAGCCGAAAGAGCTAGGAGAGTTGGTGCAAGTGCAAGTCAACAGATCGAGAGAGTTGAGACTGTTACAAGAGAAGTTCCAAAAATAGGTAGAAACGAAAAAGTAGAGATTAAAAACAATGATACTGGTGAAGTCAAGACCATGAAATTTAAACAGGCAGAGAAATTGCTCTTAACTGGTGAATGGTTGATAAATAGTTAAATATCTCTAAAATATTTTTAATTTATATTCTGAAAAATATCAATATGATATTTTTTTTAACCTTTTTTTGATAATATGGTAATTATAATTTTCACATATTTGTTTAATTATGGTTTGATTTTCACCGTTGAACCATAATTTTAATTTTGTACACTCATTTATGAAATTAAAAGATCAAGGATTATATCTATCTGAGTTTGAGCACGATAATTGTGGAGCAGGTTTTATATGTAGTCTTAATGGTGAGAGGACCAACAGTATAATAGGTAAAGCCCTAAATATACTCACATGCTTAGAGCATAGAGGAGCCGTGAGTTCAGATGGAAGAACAGGTGATGGTGCTGGAATTCTAATTGAGATTCCACATTCTTTTTTTGAAAAAAAATGTAACTTTTCTCTTCCTGAACCCAATAAATATGGAGTTGGTATGGTTTTTTTGCCCAAAAGTTTAACCCAGTCAAACCGGTGTATCAAAATTTTTGAGGATGAAATTAATAATCAAAATTTAAAAATTATTGGATGGAGAAATGTTCCAGTTAATTCTAAAGTTGTAGGTTCTATTGCGAGTAAATCTCAACCAGATATTAAACAAGTGTTCATAACTACTGATGAACAAAAATTAGATGAGGCTGATTTTAATCTAAAGTTGTTCAAAGCACGAAAAATTGCGGAAAATTCAATTTACTCCTCTGAGTTGTCTGAAAAAGAATACTTTTATTTCTCAAGCCTAAGTACAAAAACAATTATATACAAAGGATTATTAGTCCCAGAAGATATTGAAAGATTTTATATAGACCTTAAAGACTCCTTATTAGTTACAAAACTTGCCCTTGTTCACCAAAGATTCTCAACAAATACCTTCCCTACATGGGACTTAGCTCAACCATTTAAGTATATGTGTCACAATGGTGAGATAAATACACTTAAAGGTAATATTAATAGGATGAAGTCTAGGGAGGAGTTATTCAAATCCATTCATATTTCTGAGATAGAGATGTCAAAAATACTTCCAGTAATCGTTCCTAATAAATCTGATTCAGCTTCAATGGATATGGTTGTTGAACTTCTATTGATGACAGGTAGATCTCTACCAGAAGTTATGATGATGCTTGTTCCTGAAGCATGGGAAAAGCATAATTCAATGGATGATGATAAAAAAGCATTCTATGAATACAATAGCTGCATAATGGAGCCATGGGATGGGCCAGCATCTATTCCATTTACAGATGGAAAATATATTGGTGCACTTCTTGATAGAAACGGTCTTAGACCATCAAGGTATACTGTTACTAAAGACGGGTATGTTGTTATGTCGTCAGAGACAGGTGTTGTAGAGATTAAGCCTGGAAATGTATTGTCACATGGAAGACTTGAGCCTGGAAAAATATTTCTGGTTGACATGGACGAAGGTAAAATAGTTAATGATGATGAGATTAAATCTCAAATAGTCTCAAAACAACCCTACAGGAAATGGGTTGATAATAATATATTGCAATTAAAAGATGTCCCTTACACAGGTAATAGTTCGCCTAATGAAAAACTTAAGTTTGAGACAAGATTAAAAATTTTTGGATATACAAAGGAAGATTTTAAGAAGATCATAATTCCTATGAGTACCTCTGGAAAGGAATCTATCGGTTCAATGGGTATAGATACTCCATTAGCCGTTTTATCAAAAAAGCCTCAGCTACTCTATAACTATTTCAAACAACTTTTTGCTCAAGTGACGAATCCACCACTAGATGGAATTCGTGAGGAAATCATAACTGATACAAGTTTATCTGTTGGAAAAAATCACAATATTTTTGAACTCAATGAGGAACATTGTGTTAACCTTAACATTAATAATCCAATCATATCTAATGAAGATTTAGATAAAATAAAGTACATAAAGCACAAGGATTTTAAATCTAAGTCTATTAATTGCCTTTACAAATCCAAAATGGGACATAATGGTATTGAAGAAGCTTTAGATAACATAGTTAGTAAAATTGAGAAATACATTGATGATGGAACAAACATAATTATTCTGAGTGATAGAAGTGTATCAAAGAAAATGTCACCTATTCCAATATTGCTTGCTTGTTCTTTTGTTCATCAAACTATGATTAAAAAGAAGAAAAGATCAAAATTTGGAATTATAATTGAATCTGCTGAGCCAAGAGAGCCTCATCACTTCTCGATGCTTTTTGGTTTTGGAGCAAGTGCAATAAATCCATATTTAGTTAATGAGATTATTGATTACCACTATGAATTAGGATTCATAAAAAATATATCAAAAGAAAATGCTATCTCTAACTTTAATGATGCTACAATCAAAGGCATACTAAAAGTTATGAATAAAATTGGTATATCCACTCTTAACTCTTACAGAGGATCTCAGATATTTGAAGCACTGGGATTAAAAACCAACTTTATTAATAAATACTTTAAAAATACTCCAACTAGAATCGAAGGAGTTGGTCTGTATGTAATTGAAAAAGAAATAAGTCAAAGAATTAAGCATGCTTTTAATTCGTCTTCAGACTTTATCTCAATTAAAACTGGTGGAGATTACAGATGGAGAAGAGATGGTGAAAGCCATATGTTAGATCCTAATACGATATCAAAACTTCAAAAATCTGTTAGACATGAAGATTACTCTTCCTACAAAGAATTTTCAAGGTTGGTAAATGAACAGGAAGAACAATTAATGACCATCCGTGGTCTTTTAAAATTTGTAGATTATAATCCAATTCCAATAGAAGAAGTTGAGCCATGGACAGAAATAGTTAAGAGATTCAAAACTGGTGCGATGTCTTATGGATCCATAAGTAAAGAAGCACATGAAAACCTTGCTATTGCAATGAATCGAATTGGAGGAAAAAGTAATTCTGGAGAAGGAGGTGAAGACAGTAATAGGTTTAAAAAGGATAAAAATGGAGATCTAAAGAACAGCTCCATAAAACAAGTTGCATCAGGTAGATTTGGTGTTAGCTCATACTATCTATCAAATGCGGATGAAATTCAGATTAAGATGGCTCAGGGAGCAAAACCAGGAGAGGGTGGACAATTACCTGGCCCTAAGGTAAACCCTCTTATCGCAAAAGTCAGAAATTCTACCCCATTTGTAGGATTAATTTCTCCTCCTCCACATCATGATATTTACTCAATTGAAGATTTAGCCCAACTAATTTTTGATCTTAAAAATGCAAACAGAAAAGCTAGGATCAATGTCAAATTAGTTTCAGAAGTGGGCGTTGGTACTATTGCAGCAGGTGTTGCAAAAGCTAAAGCTGATGTAATTCTAATATCAGGTTATGATGGTGGAACTGGAGCATCTCCATTAACATCTTTAAGACATGCTGGCCTTCCATGGGAACTTGGAATTGCTGAAGCACAACAAACATTAGTAATCAATAATTTAAGAAGTAGAGTTGCACTTGAATGTGATGGCCAACTCAAGACAGGAAAGGATGTAGCTGTAGCATGCCTTTTAGGTGCAGAAGAATTTGGTTTTTCTACAGCTCCTCTAGTAGCTTCTGGCTGTATCATGATGCGAGCATGTCACCTTAACACATGTCCTGTTGGTATAGCAACTCAAGATCCAGACTTAAGAAAAAACTTTAAAGGTAAACCCGAACATGTAATTAATTACATGTATTTCGTTGCACAAGAATTACGAGAAATTATGGCAGACCTTGGATTTAGATCTGTAGACGAAATGATAGGTCAGACTCAAAAATTAAAACCAAAAGAAGGTTTTGAAGATTATAAAGTTAAGGGCATTAACTTAGATAAGATTTTATACAAACCGATTAATCAAGAAGGTTTCCCAATAAAAAACACAGAAAAACAAGATCATAACCTTGAGAGCGTCTTAGACTTTGAAATATTGGAATCTGCTAAATTATCAATAAACAATAAAGTTAAATCTTCTTTTGAATTTAAGATTATGAATACAAATAGATCTGTAGGAGCTCTAATCAGCAATGAAATATCTAACCTCCACGGAATTAATGGTCTCCCTAAAAATACTCTTAATATCAATTTTAGAGGCTCCGCTGGTCAAAGTTTTGGTGCATTTGCAGTCAAAGGACTTAAAATGACTGTAATTGGAAATACAAATGACTATTTTGGAAAAAGCTTATCAGGAGCAATTTTATCAATTAAAATTCCAGAAGAATCTACTTTTGAGTCTGATAAAAATATAATTACAGGAAACGTTGCTCTTTATGGAGCAACATCTGGTGAAGCTTATATTAATGGTATTGCCGGTGAGAGGTTCTGTGTTAGAAATTCAGGTGCTAACGCTGTTGTTGAAGGAATTGGAGATCATGGATGCGAATATATGACAGGAGGAAATGTTTTGATATTAGGAGAAATAGGTAGAAATTTTGGTGCTGGAATGAGTGGAGGAATAGCATATATACTAAAAACACCTAAATTCTCAGAAAAAAACTTTAATATGGAAATGATAAACTTTGAAAAGATAGACAGTCAAGACTCTGATCTAATATATAGTTTATTAAAAAATCATTATTCAAATACAGCTAGTAAAGTAGCTGAAAATTTAATATCAAAATGGAATTCAAAAAAGAAAAACTTTGTAAAGATTATGCCAATTGAATATAAAGCTGCTCTGGAAAAGTTAAAGGAAGAAAAAATTAAACAACTTATTAATTAAATGGGGAAAGTTAAAGGTTTTAAAGAGTTTGATAGAATTGATGAGAAATATCTTCCAATAAGGAATAGACTTAAAAATTATAATGAATTTACTGTAGAGGTTAAAAAGTCTGAATTAGAAAGTCAATCAGCAAGATGTATGGACTGTGGGGTACCATTTTGTCATAGTGGGTGTCCACTAGGAAATTTAATTCCTGATTTCAATGACTTAGTTTACAATAAGAAATGGAAAGATGCACTTGAGGTCCTTCACTCAACAAATAATTTTCCTGAATTTACTGGAAGACTCTGTCCTGCTCCTTGTGAAGCATCATGTGTACTAGGGATAATTGATCCACCTGTATCAATTGAATTAATTGAAAAAAATATTGTAGAAGAGGGTTTTAAAAATGGATGGATAAAGCCAATTAAGCCAAAAATTAAAACAGGGAAAAAGATTGCTATTATTGGTTCTGGACCCGCTGGACTTGCTGCTTCTCAGCAATTAAATTCAGTAGGACATAATGTTATTGTCTTTGAAAGAGATAATAAAATAGGTGGACTATTAAGATATGGTATACCTGATTTTAAATTAGAGAAAAAAATCATTGATAGAAGAGTTAATATATTAAAAGAGGAAGGTATTAAATTCAAATGTAATATTAATGTTGGTGAAGATATTTCAATAAAAGAATTACAAGAAGAATATGATGCAGTTCTTATCTCTACTGGCTCAACAAAGAAGCGATCATTACATATACCAGGAGGTGATTTACATGGAGTAGAGCAAGCAATGGATTTTTTAACTCACAATAATAAGTTTGTAGACAAACAAATAAACGCACATTTGGATAGATATAATGCAAAAGATAAAAATGTAATTGTTATAGGAGGAGGAGACACTGGTTCTGATTGTATTGGAACATCTAATAGACATGGTGCAAGTAGTGTCGTAAATTTTGAATTATCTCATAAACCAGGTAAGATTAGAGATTCCGCCAATCCTTGGCCATATTGGCCATTCACTCTTAAAACAACTTCATCTCATCAAGAGGGTGTTAGCAGAGAGTGGAGTATTTTGACAAAAAAATTTATCGGAGATAAATACAATAACTTAGTAGGCCTTGATACTGTTAATGTTGAATTTGATAAGGTTTCTGGAAAATTTATTGAAATTCCTAATACTTATAAAACTTGGAAGTGTGACATGGTAATTTTAGCTTTAGGATTTACTGGTCCTGAAGAGGCTCTTCCAAATCTTCTCAATATTGATATGAACGATAGAGGCAATATATCTTCAAATTCCGATTATCAAACCAAAAAAAATAATATTTTTACCGCAGGTGATTGTCGAAGAGGTCAATCATTAATTGTTTGGGCAATTTCTGAAGGCAGAGAAGCTTCTTATCATATTGACAAATATCTTATGGGTCAATCAAATCTTCCAAGAAAAAACTCATACGCAGACTTATAACGATTATTTAAAAAATTATGAATACAAAGGAAGATAGGCTTAAGTTCCTAGTATTTTCAGCTGCCTACCCATACAGAGGTGGTATTTCTGACTCAACTCATTCGCTATGTAATGAATTAATCAAATCAGGATTTAATACTGAAGTTTGGACTTTTAAACTTTTATATCCTAGTTTTTTGTTTCCTGGAAAATCTCAATTTAGTAACGAAGATTATGTTCAAAATTTTAAAATAACTAGACTAATCAATACCGTGAATCCATTTAATTGGATTAAAGTATCTATAATGGCAAATAAAATTATGCCTGACTCAATAATTTTAAGATATTGGTCCCCTATTTTAGTTTTCCCGTATTTTTTTATTGGTTTACTTTTAAATAAAAGAATAAAAATAATTGGGCTTGTTGATAATTGGGATAATCATGAAAAAGTACCTTTTGAGAAGCTATTTCGTAAGTTTTTTTTAAAGACATGCGAAAAATTTATTACAATGTCAGATAATGTTAGGAGACAGGTTGAAAAATCTACTAATAAAAAAGTTTTATCTCTATTTCATCCAATAAATTTAAATCTGCCTAAACCAAAAGATAAAGAAACAGCAAAAATTCATTTAGGACTAAGTGAAAAGAAATATATCAGTTTTGTTGGTCTAATTAGAAAATATAAAGGATTAGAGACTCTAATAAGGAGTATGAAATTGATAAGCAGGAATGATATCAAACTAATAATTGCAGGGGAATTTTATGAACCGGTGGGTAGGTATTTAAACTTGATAGATGACCTTGATTTAAATGATAAGATCATTGTAAATAATAAATTTTTAGATTCTAAGATGATTAGAGATTATATATGTGCAAGTGACCTAATTATTCAACCTTACATAAAGGCCAGTCAAAGTGGGATTACTCCATTATGTTATTTTTATGAGACTCCATCAGTAGTTTCAAATATTGAGGGTTTAAAAGAAGTTATTCTTAGAGATAAAAGTGGAGCTATTTTTAAAAAAACAGCTGAAAATTTATCAAATGTAATACTGGAGGCTTTAGATAAAGAAAAACTCAACAGTTATAGAGAAAATATTAAAAAATCTAAAATAAAGTACACGTGGTTAAGCTTTGTAAAAGAACTTCAAAAACTTTAGATATACAAAACTGTGAATAATAAATCCTACAAATATTCCAAAAGAACTACCAACAATAATATCAATCGGAAAATGAACACCGAGATATATTCGACTATAAGAAATTAGTGATGCATAAACTATGGTTATTATAATCATATATCTAAATCTATTTTTGAATAAAAGACCAAAGAAAATGGCTAAAGAAAAAGAATTAGAGGCATGTGCTGAAAAAAAACCATATTTTCCACCACAATTTTCCTTAACAAGTCTTAAAGAATCTAATATATATTCATTGTAACAAGGTCTTAGACGTTGAAAAAAATCTTTAAAAAAATTCGCTCCTTGATCGGTAATTGTTATCATCAGTCCGATGATAAATAAAAGGTAGAAAATATATAGAAATTTTGGACGAAGCTTTTGAATGTAAAAGAATAAAAAAATCAAAAATAAATACATTATGATATTTGCCTCAATCTTAGATAGACTTATCCAAAAGCCATCAAATTTTGGTGTTCCTAGATTATTTAAGAACAAAAATAATTTAGAGTCAAGTTTCAATATTTCCTCAATCATTAAATCTTATTGTTTTTTTTGAAAGGTAATTAAATCTTAAAAAAAGGAAAAGAGATGAAGAAAACAGACCTATCATTAACCCAATCCATATTCCAACTACTGAAAGGCTGGTATAAAAGCCTAAGAAATATGAAGTTGGAAAACCAATTAAACCATACGAAAGGAATATAATCAAAGCTGGTTTATTTACATCTTGCATGCCTCTTAGTGCACCTAAGACTACAGCCTGAATACCGTCAAATAATTGAAAAACTCCAGCAATTATTAAAAGTTTTGATGCAACTTGAATAACTTCATTAACATCAGTAAGATTGTTTGAATCTCCAGGGTCTAAGTAAAGTAATGGCAAGTAATCATTAAAAATTAGGAATATTAAACAGAAAAATATATCAATAATTATTATTAGAAGTAGAGTGGAAATAGCAACTTCTCTTAATTTAATAAAGTTCTTCACTCCTCTTTGATTTCCAACTCTTATCATTGCTGCAACTCCAACTCCAAGAGCTACCATATATGTCATAGAAGCTAGGTTTAGAGCAATTTGATTTGCAGCTTGGGAATTTTTACCAATTATACCTGCCATCCAAACTGCAGAAATAAAAAAAGCAACCTCAAAAAAACTATGTAAAGCAGATGGTAGTCCGAGATATATAATCTTTTTTACTCTTTGAATTTGAACTTTTGAGGGAAAAAATCTCTTAATATATTTTGACAACTTTTTATGTAATTTCAAGTAGATAAATATGAATATTAACATACAAAGTCTAGAAATTAGTGTACCAATTGCTGCACCTTCAACACCAAGCTTAGGAAATATCCAAAGCCCAAAAATTAAAAAAAAATTTAGAATCACATTTATTACATTTCCTAAAAGAGTTGAGTACATAGCTGCTTTAGTAAATGACAAACCATCAGCAAATTGTCTAAATGATTGAAAAGTTACAATTGATAT
>CESP01106934.1_pt1 | contig 14103 bp, 11 predicted proteins | sample 531211 | NCBI WGS metagenome assembly CESP01 (sample SAMEA2622074, study PRJEB7988) | marine metagenome | biome: marine biome (ENVO:00000447); feature: surface water layer (ENVO:00002042); material: "saline water (ENVO:00002010), including plankton (ENVO:xxxxxxxx)" | depth 5 m | reverse complement strand
TCTACTTATGCTTCAACAATTACAACTATACAAAACAGAGGCTATGTCGAAAAAGGACAAAGCGAAGGAGTTTCGAAGCTTTATACTAGTCTTACCCTCAAAGATAATGTTATCACAGAAGAACACAAATCTGAAAAAACAGGTTCAGATAAATCTAAATTGAAACCTACAGATATCGGAATTGTGGTGACTGAATTTTTAGAAACTAACTTTTCAGAAGTTATGGATTACGGCTTTACAGCTGATGTAGAAAAAGAATTTGACTTCATTGCGAAAGGTGAAAAAGTTTGGAACGAAATGATAAGTCAATTTTATGACGGTTTTCTTAAAACGATCAATGATGTCGCTCATACTTCTGAGGCTGCTAAAGGCCAACGTCATCTAGGAACCGAACCAAAATCTGGAGAAAATGTTTATGTTAAAATAGGTCGTTTTGGCCCTATGGCTCAGATTGGTGAAACTAGCGATGAAAAGAAACCTAGATTTGCTTCATTGTTAGCATCGCAAAGTATTACCACAATAACATTAGAAGAAACCTTAGAATTATTTAAACTTCCCAGGAACGTCGGAGAATTTGAGGGAGAGGAGGTAATAGCAGCTTCAGGCCGTTTTGGTCCTTATTTAAGATTCAAAGGAAAGTTTGTGTCTATTAAAAAAGACAACGGTGACGAGCCGTTGACTATTGAAATTGAAAGGGCAATTGAGTTAATTTTAGCACATAGAAAGGCCGAAGCAGAAAGAATAATAAATCGTTTTGAAGGCAAGCCGTTAGTTCAGGTACTTAATGGTAGATATGGACCTTTTATTCAAATTGGTGAGGGTGCTCGTAAAAACAAAACTAATGTCAAAATACCTAAAGAGGTAGATCCAAAATCTTTAACTAGAAAATTATGTCTTGAGTTGGCAGACAAAAGTAAAAAGTAGCAGATGGAATTTGAGTTAAGTTTTAAACCTTTAGTTCATCGATGTGAAGACTATCAAAAAAGTCAGCTTGGGCGAAATATTATGGCTTATACTCAAAGTGACTTCCCTAATCTTGCAGAGGCAGATTTAGTTATTTTTAGTGTGCCAGAATTTCGAGGAACATCTAATGATTATAATGCTGATTCTTTTGAAAAAATTCGTAAAGAATTATACCAATTATATGAAGGGCAAGAAAGATTGAGGATAGCTGATCTTGGACAATTAATACTGGGAGAAAAAATTAACGACACTTATCAATTACTAACTGATGTTTTAGTTGAGTGTGAGCAACGAAATTTATTTGCTTTAATCATTGGTGGTGGACAAGATTTAACCATTTCGCAATATCGTTCATGTGTGCAACTAGGCAAATTATCCAACATGATTAGTTTTGATTCACGTTTTGACTTTGGCCAGAAAGATATTAATTTAGCTTGTGAATCCTATCTTTCTGAAATCATTAAAATTCAACCAAACGTTTTATTTAATTTTACAAATATCGGTTACCAAACCTATTTTAATAATCAAGACTCCATTAATTTAATTAACAAACTTTATTTTGATTCTTACAGACTTGGTGAGATTAGAGAAAATATTGAAGAAGTAGAGCCTTCACTACGAAATGCAGACTTTGTAAGTTTAGACATGGAATGTGTCCGTATTTCTGATAATCCGTCAGTGCTCAATGGTTCACCTAATGGTTTTTATGCTGAAGAAATTTGTCAAATAATGCGATATGCCGGAATTAGTGGTCGTTTAAAATCTTTAGGGATTTTTAACTATGTAAATTTTGATGACAAAAAATTACAATCAGAAAAATTAATAGCCCAAATGATTTGGTGCTTTTTTGAAGGTTTTTTTCACAAAATGAAACTTTTTAAACCAACAGATAATGACATGGTCAAATACTATGTTTCTATGAGAGAAGGAGAATACAATACCTGTTTTTATAAAAATAAAAAATTGGAAAAATGGTGGATGGAAGTACCAATAATCAAATCAAATTCTTCATCAAATATTGAAACTATTTATATTCCTTGTTCATACAATGACTATCAGATAGCTGTTGAGGGAGATGTGCCTGAAAGATGGTGGAAGGCATTTCAAAAAATGAATCAACATTAAATGAATACTTCAATAGGCTATTTTTCTAGTAAAAAAAAATAGTTATTTTAGCCGAATATTAATAGTGATAAACATTTTTATGTTCCCTTTTATGAAAAAATATTTTTTTCTTTTCTTAATGTTTTCTTCCGCTTTTTATTCCAAAGCACAGCAAGACCCTCAGTTTAGTCAATATATTTTTAATAATTTATCTTTTAACCCAGGATTTACAGGAACTGAACAGGCGATTTGCGCAACCGCTTTGCATCGTTCTCAGTGGGTAGGCTTCGAAGATGCTCCTGTTTCCACCAATTTCGACGTACAAACTCCAATACCATTAATAAATGGCGGTTTAGGGCTAAATATACTCACAGATAAAATTGGTCAAAATGAATTTTTATCATTAAATATTTCCTATGCATACCATGTTGATCTTCCTGAAGGTAAATTAGGTATTGGACTTTCTGTGGGTGTAATTCAAGATGAGATTGATGGGGCTAATATTATTACGCAAAATCCAGATCCATCTATTCCAACATCCGTTGACAAAGCTTCTGGATTAGACTTAGGCTTAGGTTTTTTTTATAGTTCAGAAAAATTATATATTGGACTATCTTCAACGCACCTAAATGAGCCAACAATAGCAACTACAATAGATATTATTGATATTAAAAGACATTATTATCTTACGTCAGGATTTGTACATGTACTTAACGAGAAATTTGATTTAAAGCCATCTCTATTAATCAAAACTGATGGCGTAACAACCACACTTGATATGACTTCCTTATTTGAATACAATAAAAAGCTTTGGGGCGGCGTTACTTATAGACCAAGTACACGTGCAGTTCTATTGTTAGGTATGCACATAAGTGAAGATTTAAAATTTGGGTTTTCATATGATGTGCCAACAACAAACGTATCTACTTCAGGGACTTTTGAGTTTATGCTTGGATACTGTTTCAAAATAGATTATAACAAAGTAGTTAAAGGATTTAAAAATCCTAGATTCTTGTAAAATTGTTATATTTGTGACTTTCTCGAGCCTAATCACTACTTATTACAGGTGGTGATTTTGTGGCTTAGATATAAAATAAACCCTCTTTGGAGGTACTAAAAATGAGTGATATGAAAAATTTATTTATTCTCGGTTTGGTTGTAATTGCTTTCTCGAGTTGTTCAACAACAGGTAACGGAGAGTTGATTGGTGTTCAAAATAGACCTATTTGGAATCCTACTGATCCATATGGAATGGTTTTTGTTCCTCAAGGAAGTTTCAACATGGGGCCTGGTGATCAAGATGTACCATATGCACACGTAACACAACACAAAACTGTTTCAGTTGCTGCATTTTATATTGATGAAACCGAAATTACTAATAATGAATACAGGCAATTTGTTGATTGGGTCAGAGACTCGATTGCTAGAAGAATATTGGTCGAAAATGGCATCGAAGATTATCAAATGCCATTTGAAGACGATGAGTGGAAAGATATACCAAATCTTGATTGGAGTAAGCCTATTGATTGGGATGGAGAAGAAGAATCTGAATTATTAGATGAATTGTATTTACACGAAAATGAGCGTTTTTATTCAAGGAAGCAATTCGATACTAGGAAATTTATTTACTCATATCAAAATATTGATATTAAGAGAGCTTCATCAAGGTCTGGAAAAGATCAAGGCAGAATAGATCGTTTTCCATTTATTGAAAAGGTTAGCCTACCTATTTTTCCTGACACTTTAGTATGGACATCAGATTATACATATTCATACAATGAACCTCTTTCGAGAAATTATTTTCATCATCCAGCATTTGATGACTATCCGGTTGTGGGTGTGAGTTGGAAACAGGCAGTTGCATTTTCTAAATGGAGAACCCATATTTTAGATAATTACTTAAGTGATAGAGAGGAGCCTCTTCACGATCAGTTCCGCCTTCCCTCTGAGTCTGAATGGGAGTATGCTGCAAGAGGAGGATATGATTTAGCTCCTTATCCTTGGGGAGGTCCATATACGACCAATGATGCAGGATGTTTCTTAGCTAACTTTAAGCCAAGACGTGGTAATTACACAGCCGATGGCGGATTAAGAACAGTGAAAGTTGCATCATATAACCCTAACAACTTCGGTTTGTACGATATGGCTGGAAATGTTGCTGAATGGACAAGTAATGCTTATGATGAATCAGCACTTAATTTTGCTCATGATATGAATTTTGATTTTACTTATGATGCAGAAGATTCAGATCCCGAAATTTTAAAACGTAAAGTTATCAGAGGTGGTTCTTGGAAAGATATATCACACTTTATACAAGTTGGAACCAGAGATTACGAATTTCAAGATACAGCAAAATCATACATTGGATTCAGAAATGTAATCTCATTCATAGGTAGAGATAAAGCAGATTTCAGATAATACAATTTAATCAATAACTATTACAATAATATTATGAGATTTATAAACCCTAATTCAAAGAAATTTAAAGATTTAATGGCAAAGCTCTATGGCATAGGTGCAGCTATAGTAATTACTGGTGCAATGTTCAAGTTAATGGATTGGCCCTTAGCTGGAGAAATGTTAGTTGTGGGCCTGTCTACTGAAGCTATAATTTTCTTTTTTTCAGCATTTGAAAAGCCACACGAGGAACCAGATTGGAGTTTGGTTTATCCTCAGTTAGCTTATATGAAAGATCCTGATGAAAAAACTTCACCAACACCTATCAAAGAATTGGATAATATGTTAGAAAAAGCTAATGTTGATCAGGCATTAATAACTAGATTGGGAGATAATTTAAGGAGCTTCAATGAAACTGTTGAAGGTGTTAATAAATCTATGGATGCAGTCTCTGCTACAGGTGATTACAGCGACCAAATGCGTGAAGCAGCCAGAAAATTAGCGGAAATGAATACCTACTATGATTTACAGCTTAAAACAATGCAAAATATTGGTAATTCAGTTGGTGATTCAGAAAAATTTCAGGTTGAAATTTCTAAACTTGGAGCTAATCTTGAGGCCCTCAATAAGATGTATACGAATATGCTCAACGCAATAAACAAATAAGTAATTTTATTTTAATTATCTTCAAGCAATGGCTGGAAAAAATCTTTCACCTAGACAAAAAATGATTGGTATGATGTATTTAGTTCTAACTGCATTGTTAGCTTTAAATGTTTCAAAACAAGTATTGGATGCCTTTTCTAAAATTAATAACGGAATAGTCAAAACAACTAAAAGTTTTAATTTAAAAAATGAAGATGTGTATAATGAATTTGACCTAGCATTTGAAACTAATCCAAACAAGACTAGGGAATGGAAAGAAAAAGCATACAGCATCAAGTCCAAGTCAGACTCAATTGTTCAAATGATACAAAATTTAAAGTTTACGTTAGTTATGAGAGCTGATGGTAAAGTAACTTTAGATGGTGAGAAATTAAAAGATGGTGAACCGCAACCATTTGAAAATATTTCGTTCAACGAGTTGACTGAAATACAGAAAGATAAAAATATAATCAACATAAATAGAAAGAAAGATCGGACAACTTCAGGTCGATTTCTTGTTAAAGGACCTGATGGTCAAATTCTTGTTGATGAATTAGAGTCGTTTAGGGATTATTCTCTCACCCTTATTAAAGATGAAATACTGTCAAACACAATTAAACAAACATTGAAATATGAAGTTGAGAAAGTTAAAGGAGCTGGAAGAGAAAATCAAGAACAAACGTGGCTAAAAAGAAGTTTCGATGATATGCCCCTAGTTGCAGCAGTAACACTTCTATCAAAAGTTCAGACAGACATAAGAAATACGGAATCTGATGTCATAAATTACTTAAGACAAGAAATTGATGCAGGTTCTTTAAAATTTACTTCCGCAGATGCAATTCAAATTGCTAACTCTAACTATGTTTTTTTAGGTGACTCTTTTAAAGCCGATGTTTTTCTTGCTGCGAAGGATACAACACAAAATCCTATAATTTATGTTGGAGATTACGAATCAGATGAATATGGAAAATATTCAATGGTTGGAGATTATGACTCCATACCTGTTGTCTCAGGAAAAGGTAAGTTTGCTGTCAAAGCAACATCTGAAGGTTACAAGAAATGGGGCGGCTTAATTTCTATGAAAACTGATGCTGGAACTAAACTTTATCCATTTAATGGTGAATATCAAGTAGCTAAAGCAAGTTTAGTTGTTTCTCCAACGAAAATGAATGTATTTTATATTCTTGCAAGCTTTCCTCTTAAGGATGGAGCATTAGGAAATCCAATTGACGTATCAGTGCCTGGTGTTCCTATGGATAAGTTAAGCGTAAGTTGTGATAATGGAATAGTTAAGAAAATAGGTGGTGGATGGGAGGTTTTCCCAAAAAATACTGGTGTTGCAAAGATAAGTGTTGTTGCTGAAATTGATGGAAGAAGAAAAAGTATGGGTTCATTGGAATATAGGGTACTAAGAACCCCAAAACCTGAACCAAAGTTTTTAGGATCTTCAAATAATAAAATCAAAAAGAACAAACTTCTATCAAATAATGCCAAAATTTATGCTGAACTAAAAAACTTTGTATTTGACATTAGATATACCGTCACTGGATTTTCTGTTGATGTTGATCAAAGAGGTGAAAAAGTTTCTCTAATGACAAAAGGAAATAAAATTACAGATGATATGAAAAAATTATTTGAAAATTTACAAGTTGGACAGTCACTTTATTTTACAAATATTACATGTAAGGGACCAGATGGCGCGCCAAAATCTTTGCCAACAATTAAGTTAACAATTAACTAAAATTTAAATATTATGAAGAATTTAATAATAGTTTTATCTTTTATTTGTGTTACAAACTTTTCGTTTTCTCAAGATATTTTAGATGGTACGCCACGTGATGGAGCTTACGATAAAGATATTAGAGATGGAGGTAAGGAACGAATGATCCAAGATTACCAATATGTTAGAGAAGCTGATGTAATGTGGTCAACAAAAATAGAAAGAGTAATTGATTTAAGAGAGAAAATGAATCAAGTATTTTACTACCCATTAAGACCTATAAATGATAGACAAAATTTAATTGATGTTTTGATGCAAGCTGTGAATGAGGGTACTATCACTGCCTATGGTAATGCAACTAACGATGATGAGTTCCAATCACCTATGTCACCTACTGAGGTTGAGAATATTGGTATAGCCCAAATAGGTAAAGAAAGAATTTTTGTTGAAGAAGCGTTTGACGAGGAAAATCAGGAATATTACCTTGACACAACTGAAAATGTATTTGAAAGATTCAATGTAAAAAAATATCGAATTAAAGAAGAATGGTTTTTCGATAAGCAGCGTTCGGTTATGGAAGTTAGAATAATTGGAATATGTCCTGTTATGGATAGGTTTACAGAGGATGGACTACCTGATGGGGAGGTTTCCCTTTTTTGGGTTTATTTCCCAGAAGCTAGAAAAATTCTATCTAAAGCAGAAGTCTTTAATCATAGAAAGAATGATGCTGCCCGTTTAACTTATGATGATATATTTCATAAAAGATTTTTTACAAGTAGGATTGTTAAAGAGTCTAATAAGTATGATAGAAAAATATCGGAATATAAAGTAGGAATAGATGCATTGTTAGAAGCTGAAAAAATCAAAGAGGAAATTTTTAATTTAGAACATGATCTTTGGGAATACTGATTGTTTATATTCCCAATTTAATTTAAAAGTCTTCAATTGAAGACTTTTTTTTAATTATGAAAAGACTGTTAAAAATGAACAATAACATAGCAATTATTGGTTTGGGTTACGTTGGTATACCTCTTGCAGTAGAATTTGGAAAATCAACACCTACAATTGGTTTTGATATTGATAAATCTAGAATTGAAGAATTAAATTCAGGATTTGATAGAACTTTAGAAATGTCAAAAGATAATCTTAAGTCGTCAACATATTTAAAATATACCACTGATATCACGGACACATCTGATTGTAACATATTTATTATAACAGTACCTACACCCATTAACAGCAAAAACAAGCCTAACTTAACACCCTTAATAAACTCAAGCCAATCAGTTGGAAGTGTACTAAAGAAAGGAGATATAGTTATTTATGAATCTACTGTCTATCCTGGTGTTACAGAGGATGAGTGCGTGCCTATTCTTGAGGAAGTTTCAGGTTTAAAGTTTAATATTGATTTTTATTGTGGATATAGTCCTGAGCGTATCAACCCCGGCGACAAAGAAAAAACATTAACCAAAATTATCAAAATTACTAGTGGTTCTACACCTGAAGTAGCTAATATTGTAGATTCCTTGTATAAATCTATTATAACAGCGGGTACATATAAAGCTCCTTCGATAAAAGTAGCTGAGGCAGCTAAAGTAATTGAAAACACACAGCGTGATGTGAATATTGCTTTAGTTAATGAACTTGCTTTAATCTTCGATACAATGAATATTCCTACTGATGAAGTTCTTAAAGCTGCTGGTACTAAATGGAACTTTTTAAATTTTAAGCCTGGTCTAGTTGGTGGACATTGCATCGGTGTTGATCCTTATTATCTTACATATAAAGCTGAAAAAATGGGGTATAAACCAAATCTTATTCTCTCTTCAAGGATAATAAATAATGGTATGTCAGCTTACATTGCAAAAAAAACAATACGTTTTTTAGTTGATTGTGATAAAAATATTAAAAATGCTGATATTTTAATTTTAGGCTTAACATTCAAAGAGAATTGCCCAGACATCAGAAATACTAAAGTTTTTGATATTATTGATGAATTAGAAGATTACGGGTGTTGTATTGATATCTATGACCCTTGGGTAGATATTTCTGAGTTAAAAAGAAATTACGATAGAGAAATTATATCGAATCCATTCGAATCTAGTAAGAAGTATGATGCTATTGTTGTTTGCGTTTCTCACAATCAGTTTTTAGACTTAAAAACTCTAGATTACAACTCTATTTCTACTAACAGTCCGATTGTGTTAGATATTAAAGGAATCGTTAACGAACCAATTTGGAGGCTGTAATGATAAATAACTTTGCTTTAATAGGTGCTGCTGGATACATTGCTGCTCGACATATGAAAGCCATTAAAGATAATGGTAATAATTTAGTTGCCGCTTTGGATAGATTTGATAGCGTAGGAATTATTGACAGCTTTTTCCCTAGCGCTCATTTTTTTACTGAACCCGAGCGATTCGATAGACATATCTATAAGCTCAAAAACTCGTCTGATGCAATAGATTATGTTAGTATTTGTTCTCCAAACTATTTACATGATGCGCACATAAGACTAGCTTTACGTAATGGTGCGCATGCGATTTGTGAGAAACCCTTGGTTTTGAATCCTTGGAATATTGATGCATTAGAGCAGGTTGAGAACGAATATGGTAAAAAAATAAATAATATTTTACAACTTAGACATCATCCATCCATAATAGCGCTTAAGCAAGAAGTTGATAAAGGACCAAATGATAAAATCTATGATATCGATTTAAGTTATTTAACAAGTAGAGGTAACTGGTATTTTACTTCTTGGAAAGGAGACACTAATAAATCTGGAGGCATTGCAACTAACATAGGAATTCATTTTTTTGATATGTTAACATGGATTTTTGGTGATGTTAAAAATAATGTATGTCACTTGTTACAAAATGATAGAGCTGCTGGTTTTTTAGATTTAGAAAGAGCTAGAGTTAGATGGTTTTTAAGTATAAATTATGACATTATCCCTAAACATATTAAAGAAATAGGTCAAAGAACATATCGATCAATTATTCTTGATGGCCAAGAGATTGAATTTAGCGAAGGATTTACTGATCTCCACACAAAAAGTTACAAAGCAATTCTTGAAGGTAATGGATTTGGTTTATTAGAAGCTAAAAAATCAATTGATATTGTTCATACTATTAGAAATTCTGAACCCTTAGGTCTAAAAGGAAACTACCATCCATATTGTAAATTATGAGTCTATTTATTCATACCACCTCCATTGTTGACGATAATGTTTCAATAGGAATTGATACTAAAGTTTGGCACTTTACTCATATTCTTTCTGAAACTTTCATAGGTAATAGATGTTCCTTCGGTCAAAATTGTGTAGTTGGTCCTAGAGTAAAAGTTGGAAATGGTGTAAAAGTTCAAAATAATGTATCTATTTATGAGGGTGTTGAAATTGAAGACGATGTATTTTTAGGACCCTCTATGGTTTTTACGAATGTTATTAATCCCAGGAGTTTTATTATTCGTAAGGAAGAATTTAAAAAAACACTACTAAAAAAAGGATGCTCTGTTGGAGCAAATGCTACTATAGTTTGTGGATTGACTATCGGAGAGTATTCTCTAATTGGTGCGGGATCTGTTGTTACTCGTGATGTAAAACCTTTTGAAATAGTATTTGGCAATCCTGCAAGACATCGCGGTTGGGTTAGTGTAGCTGGCAATAGACTTATTTTTAACGATAATAATATAGCTGAAGATTCGTTCGATAATAGTAAATACAAGCTTTTGAATCATAAAGTTCAACTTATCTCTTAATATGAAAATTCCATTTATTGACTTACAATCACAATATCAATGTTACAAAGAAGAAATTGACTCCGCTATACACGCTGTTCTGGACTCCTCACAATACATAATGGGACCTCCTGTAAAAGAATTAGAATTTAATTTAGCTAAATATACAGGGGTAAAGCATGCTGTCGCTTGTTCTAGTGGAACTGACGCACTGTTAATTGCATTGTTATGTATCGGAATTAAACCGGGTGATGAAATTATAACAACACCATTTACCTTTATATCTTCTAGTGAGGTAATAAGTCAATTAGGTGCCATTCCGGTTTTTGTTGATATAGAAGAGGATACATACAATATTAATGCAAACAAAATTGAAGCCAGGATTACAAATAGAACTAAAGCTATTATACCTGTTTCACTTTATGGTCAGACTGCTGATATGGACTTGATAAATGAAATTGCTAATAGATATAGTCTTATTGTGATAGAAGATGCTGCACAAAGTTTCGGTGCAACATATAAAGGTAAAAAAAGTTGTAATTTAAGTACTTTAGGTTGTACTAGTTTTTTTCCGTCAAAACCTTTAGGCTGTTATGGAGATGGCGGGGCATTATTTACAAGCGATGATAAACTTGCATCTAAAGCTAGGGTATTTCTTGCTCACGGTTCAAAGAAAAGATATGTTCATGAAGTAATTGGTTTAAATGGCAGAATAGATACGATTCAAGCTGCTATTCTAGATGTAAAGCTGAAATACTTTGCTGGTGAGGTTCAAAAAAGAGTAAATGTAGGAAATCGATATATTGAATTATTACAAGATAAGCAACTTAAAATACCAGTAGTTAGAGAAAATAGAACAAGTGTTTATGCTCAATTTACATTACAATCTAAAAGAAGAGAGGAATTAATTCATCATCTCAATGATAACGATGTGCCAACAGCAATTCATTATCCAACCCCAATTCATTTACAAAAATGTTATCAATCGCTAAATTATAATGTTGGTGATTTTCCAATTTCAGAAAAAGCAGCTAAAGAAGTTTTTTCTTTACCAATGAGCCCATTTTTAACAGAAGAACAACAAAATTATATTGTTGATTTATTATAAGTGGGTTAAATTTTCTAGTATTTAGCCAATGATTAATTTTAAGACAGATTTTAAAGATTCCGTTTTTTATAAGAATATACTTATACTTTCAAAAGGTACTGTCTTAGCTCAGATTATTCCCTTCATAATATCACCATTTATTACTAGATTATATTCTCCTAAACAATTGGGTGTGTTAGCTCTATTTTCATCTATTTCTGTCATTCTTGGTTCGATAGTAAATGGTAGATATGAACAAGCACTATTATTGGTTAAAACTGAAAACGAAGCAAAGCATTTAACCATACTGTCTTTGCTTATAAGCCTTGTTTTGAGTGTTATCCTTTTTTTATTCTTTATTTTTTTTCAGTCTCATTTACTTGATTTTTTTAATGAACCAGATTTAACCTTTTGGATTTATTTAATTCCACTTGTGGTGTTTTCTATAGGGGCGTTTAACACTTTGAATTATTATGAATTAAGAAAAAAGAACTTTAAGAAGATAGCTAATTCTGAAATTTATCGTTCAACTTCTTTTGCAGCTATTCAATTAAGTTTTCCATTATTAAAATCAGGACTATTTGGTTTAATGATAGGAAAGATAATATCCTCTTTGATAGCTCCTTTTTATTTATGGAAAATTTCAAAATTTGAAATAGGTAAAGTGAATACCTCTTTGCTGTTAATTCTAGCAAAAAGGTTTATTGATTTTCCGAAATACACCAATTTTTCAATATTATTAAATAACCTAAGTGTAAACGCAATAAACTTGCTAATACCTGTTCTATATTCGACATCATTATTAGGGCTATATTCGTTAATGTATAAAGTTTTAGCGGCTCCTTTTGCTTTTTTAGGAAATACCATAAATCAAGTGTTTTTGGAAGATGCTGTTCGTCAAAAGAACGAATTAGGTCAAGTATATAAGCTAACAAAACGGATGGTAATACAATTGACTCTTGTATCTGTCATATTTTTTGGAACTGCTTATTTTATAGTTGAAGATTTGTTTGCTTTTGTATTTGGTGAAGATTGGAGAATGTCTGGTGTTTATGCTGAGTACTTAATACCTTTTTTTATGTTCAAATTTATTGCCTCCCCTTTGACAAGTATTCATACTGCATTTGAGAAACAAAAATTAAGTTTCACTTTACAATTGATTATGTTTGTTTTATCCATAGGGAGTTTATTGTATGCATATTTAAATTTATGGATTTTTGAGCATTATTTACTATTGTTTAGTGTGCTGATGTCAATTTTTTATATTTATAGAGTTTTAATTATTCTCAAGATTGCTAAAACTAATTAAGTATTTATGAATAGGGGTGTATTTTATAATTCGGCTTTAACAATTACTAGACAAGTGCTGAGTATAGGTTTTGGTATTTTAGCCACAATTATAATTGCTAGAACCCTAGGTACAGAAGGTCAAGGGCAATATACTCTAGTGATTTTACTTCCTACCTTACTATATACATTTTTTAATTCAGGTTTATCAACTTCTACTGTATTTTATGTGGCTAAAAAGAAATATTCAGATATAGATATTTATTCAACAAATTTATTGACCTCATTATTATTAAGTATTTTTTCTATTCTAATTGGAATTTTTGTTGTATTCTTTCATAAAGATTATTTTTTTGAAAATATTAGTCAGCAATTGTTGTTGTATAGTTTATTTATTTTGCCAATAATCTTTGCGCAAAAAAATCTACCTACTATTTTTCAGGGTAAGGAAGAGTTTAAAAAATTTAATTTTATTATTCTTCTTAACCAATTTGGACTATTAATTTTCTCTATATTTTTTGTTTGGGTATTAAATTTAGGTGTCATTGGAGCTATCTTGAGTTTTGCATCTGCACAATTATTAATGTTAATTGTCACTTTTTATTTTCTGAATCAATCTTATGGATTATTATGGCCCCAAAAGTACAGTCTTACTTATTTAAAGGAAAGTTTTTATTTTGGTATTAAAGGTCATTTTAGTAATGTCCTAACCTTTTTAAATTATCGTTTAGATATGTTTTTGATAGCTTATTTTATGGATAATTCTGCGGTGGGACTATATTCTATTGCAGTAATATTGTCCGAAAGGATATGGACAGTTTCTCAATCCGTTTCAACTGTATTATTTGCTCGAATATCTAACCTTAATGATGACGTATCTAAAAATAAATTTACCTCCTTGGCTGCAAGAAATACTTTATTTATATCGCTGATTGGGGGCAGTATTTTAGCACTTTTAAGTCATTGGATAATCATAATTCTTTTTGGTGATAACTTTTCAGAAAGCATTTTACCGTTTTTATATTTAATACCCGGTGTAATTATTTTTTCTTTGGGTAAAGTACTTGCCAACGATTTTATCGGTAGAGGTTACCCAGAAATAAATACCTACATTGCTATAGTAATAGCTTTTGCCAATCTTATTTTAAATGTGTGGCTTATC
>CESP01133628.1_pt1 | contig 14128 bp, 12 predicted proteins | sample 531211 | NCBI WGS metagenome assembly CESP01 (sample SAMEA2622074, study PRJEB7988) | marine metagenome | biome: marine biome (ENVO:00000447); feature: surface water layer (ENVO:00002042); material: "saline water (ENVO:00002010), including plankton (ENVO:xxxxxxxx)" | depth 5 m | reverse complement strand
ACCAGTAACTAAAATCAGTTTTCCGCGTCGTTCACTTTCTCCTAGAAAGGTGGCATCAACTTTCGCTTTGAAACGTCCATATTGGTTAATGTGGTCAGATGTTAAGCCCAATTTTTCTGCGATTTCATTAATTGGTTTCAAAGATGCTGCGCGAGCAATCTCTAAATCGGATCTTATTGCTGCCATAAATTAATTCCTTTAGTACATTTATATTCTTGATAACCGAACCAGGGTCGCAGGCCAACCATTAAAACTCCAAAACTTTATCTTTTACCGCAAATGGAGTGGTTTCAATTATAGTTTGAGATGAGCCCTTACACTCTTACCCCTGTTTTTTGTGAAACTTTAAAAACCCTCTCTAATTCAGAGAAACGAAAAGCCTGAACCAGTAATTTGGGGTTGTCTTTAATCTCTATAGATTAGCTCTTTATGCATGTATTGTTAACGACTGTTCCAACAAAAGCCGTAAGCCTTTCGATGAGCACGATTTGCAACTAAAATTATGTAGATCAGGTTACTTTTAATAACGTAGAAAGTCGGTTGAAATCATGAATGTTGTTTGTTGGCGGGAAAAACATGAAAACGGGCAAAAAAATGAGCTAGGGGTTGTCCAAGCCCATTTGGAAAAAATATAATATTTTAATCAAGGTTTATAGATATAAGGTTAAACAATATTGCAAGTCACTTGTTGGTCCCGTAGCTCAGCAGGATAGAGCACCAGATTCCTAATCTGGGGGTCAGAGGTTCGAATCCTCTCGGGACCGCCAACTTCAGTTTCCTATAAATCTACATAATTCAAAGTGTTGTAATTTCTGTTTTAGCTTTTTCACTCTTAACGGCTAATATCATTCTTGATGTGGCCTTGTGGCAAACCAAATCATTTTGTAGCTTTGTATCGAAGTTACCAATTAATGATCAACCTAATTTTTGAAATCTGGGGGATAAATAATGAAAATTTTGATAAAATACATTGGAATCTCAGTGTTTTTTTGGGGTGCTCTTTTTTCCAGCGATAAGAAAGTCGAAGCGCAGTCGGTGAAATTTAAGGGCAAAACTATTACCGTTGTGATTGGTTATGGTTTTGGTGGAACGTATGGAAAATATTCTCGCTTGATGTCTCGTCATATGAAACGCTTTATAAAAGGCAACCCAAACATTGTAGTTCAATCCATGCCGGGTGCTGGAGGGATAAAAGCAACTAACTATGCTGCAAATGTAATGCCTGCTAATGGACTAAATTGGATTGTGCCGCCTGATGCATCCGTTGTATCACAGTTGTTGAGACCCAAGAGAACTAAATATGATATGCGAAAATTCACATCTCTTGGATCTACCAATCAAACAAACACTATTTTTGTATTGCGCACTGACAGTGGTATTTCAAAGTGGAGTGACATGAAAACCAAACAAGTTGTTGTTGGAAATACTGGGCCAGGATCCACTTCGTTTCTTATTCCAAAGATGATGAAGGAAATGTTAGGTCTCAGAATCAAACTAATTTCTGGATACAAAGGTTCTAGCAAGACAATACTTGCAATGGAGCAAGGGGAACATCAGGGTACAGGGTTTAATTGGCTGGCTTGGTCCTCTAAAGTTCCTCATTGGTTTAAAGGCAATAAAAAATTTGCGCAGCCGATTATGCAAACCGGTGTTTGGAAAGATCCGGACCTTAAAGATGTTCCGATGCTGAAAGAAGTTGTGGATGAAAAATATCGACCAATAGTTTCTTTCATGGCAACACTCGGAATAATTGGCCGTGGCCTCTCTCTACCTCCAGGGGCACCAAAGGATATCGTGCCAAGTTTGCGGTTAGCTTTTGATAAAATGGTAGCTGACGCAGAATATATAGAGGAGGCAAAGAAACGAAGACTCCGAGTTATTCCGACAAAGGGTGCGGAGGTACAAAAGTTTATTAACGATGCGATAAATAAAGCACCCAAAAGTGTTGTTGCAGACGCAGCAAAGATGATTTTTGGAAAAAGCGCTGAGTAATATTACAACGGAGGGGTTAAAATGTGTTGGTCTTAAGCGGCCGCGCTAATGGTATTGGAGGAGTGATCAAAAAACTTTTCATACTCATTTGGGATCTGGTTGTAGTCGGAAAACCAGTTTATTAGAGATAAGGAACTAATTATGACAAACTAGCATGAATAGTTTTTGAAAATCCTCTGAATGCAGGTATTAAAGGAGTGGATAGGGGCGCATAGCTCAGCTGGATAGAGCAACAGCCTTCGAAGCTGTGGGTCGGGAGTTCGAATCTCTCTGCGCTCGCCATCTACGTTTGTATATTTACTGGTTAAATGAAGAGCTAAAATATGAGTTTTATTTCTAAAGGAGTTGTATTCGGCTTTGTTGCCATGACTTTGGTTGTGATCACTTCAAATATTTTGGTTCAATATCCTATAAATGACTGGATAACGTGGGGTGCATTTACCTATCCTATTGCATTTTTGGTAACAGATATAACCAACCGGGCTATGGGTGCTAAACGCGCTCGTTTAGTGGTCTATTGTGGTTTTGCTCTTGCTGTTTGCCTATCGGTATTTTTTTCAACTGCACGAATTGCAATTGCATCTGGAACAGCATTTTTGATTGCACAACTTATAGATGTAAGGTTGTTCGACTATCTTCGTAATTCTAACAGATGGTGGGTGGCACCTCTTTTTTCATCGGGTGTAGGTTCTATAGTAGATACAACCTTGTTTTTCTCAATAGCATTTGCAGGTCTGGGCCTCCCATGGATTACTTGGGGAGTAGGCGACCTTGCAGTAAAGATGACAGTAGCATTTGTCATGCTTATCCCATTTGGGGTAATTTTAAAGCTTAGGCTTCTGGAACGAGCTTGAATTGTATCTCTATTTTAAAGTTTTGAAGTAATGGGAATCAAATACATCAAATTTGTCATGAAGATATATGATTTAATGGACAATGTTAATATGAATATTCACTATTCAGACTATTTCGAGATTATACTGGTTGCAGATCAAAGCCTATTTTTAGGGTTCAAAGGGACATAGATGGCATTTAAACCAGCAAAAGTTCCGGCAGATGAAAGCAACAGGGCTCTTGATGTTAAACGCCTTGGTGTAATGAATTTAGATCAGACAAAATCCTATTTTGATTATGTTTCTCTTGCCGCGGAATTTTCAAGTTGTCCCCTATCGTTTATTAATTTGATTGATAGTGATAATCAGTGGTCGTTGTGTAATTTTGGTTTGCCGCCGGAGGTTTTTGAAGGATTTAGAAAAATTCCCCGCGAAGAGTCAATATGTCAGTATGCCCTATCGAGTGTTGAGCCAACTATAATCGAGGATTTAAAAGCGGATCCTATCTTTTCTGATCACCCCATAGTATCAGGGGAACCCTTTCTTAAATTTTACGCTGGATTTCCCCTTATTTCTATTCGCGGAAACGTTCTTGGCACTTTATGTTTGCTCGATTTTAAACCACGACATTTAGATAAAACTATAATCACTATAACTGAAAAATTAGCCAGACGTGTCACAGCCCAACTGGAGTTATCTCAAGAAAAAACTGATCATGATCTTGAGCAGTTGGTAAACATCTTGAGTATTTGCGTTCAAAAACTAGGAAAATTCACATTGGAGGATCTTTTATTTTGTCTCAAACATTCCAAGGGAATTGATTTGAATACTGTTGGAGAGGATATTTTTGACCGACTAAAAAAATCTGGCATTGTTGAAGTTAGTGATGGGAAACGATCATTCAGTAAAAATTGGGTGTCTATTATGGGAAAGTTAAAAATCTCACATGAGCCGCGCAAAAGAATAAAGATTAGTGAAAATGATATAATTGGTTACCTAACTGATGACTGAAAGAAGCTTAGCATGCTGTCATATGTTGTAGATATTAAATTCCAAAAATTTGATCATGCAAAAATTGCAAATAGTTATATTAATAATTCTATGAATAATTTGCTGTCGATAGATGGCATCACCGGCATAAATACATTTATTGGGCAGAATGGGGAAATAGCAGTAACTGTAAAATTTGAGAACAAAACGACACTTCCAATGATTGAGAGTAGACTTGCAGACGTGCTTAATTCTCTTAAAGCAACGATGTTGTTCCAATCTAGAACGTTCTTCAGCGTATGTTCTTATCAATATGAAAAAGAGGGTGTGTCGACGGAAATTTGAATTCGTTTACTTTTCTAATTAATGGTTCTTGAGAATTTTAAAATTAGATTTGCAATTATTCTCTTGATTAATGGCTTTGAAATTTTTTAAGAAGCTGAGTTTTAGTAAAACTTGCCTCAATTTCTCTCAAATGCTCGCGTAAAACACATCAAGCTGAAGATAGGAATATAAAATGAATCTGTCAGAACGGCGCAATAATTATCGTAAGATCTTAGAAGGCAGAATATGTATTTTTCCTGGATCAGTGTTTGATCCAATATCGGCAAGAATTGCTGAAGAACTTGAATTTGAGTGCATGATGTTTGCCGGATCTGTTGCATCGCAAACAATTTTGGGGGCACCAGATACCGTCGTTATCACTCTTACCGAACTAGCAGACCAGACGTATCGTATAAATCGCTCCGTTATATCAACACCTTTGATGGTTGATGCGGATCATGGTTATGGCAATGTGTTAAACGTTCGCCGTACCGTTGAAGAGCTTGAAAACGCCGGGGTCTCAGGTTTGACTATTGAGGATACAGAATTGCCTTTAGGCTACGGTTTAATTTCTAGCGGTCTTATCTCCATTGACGAGGGCGTTGCGAAAATTCGATCGGCGCTGGATAGCAGACAGGACTCACGATTGGCAATTATTGCTAGAACTAGTGCCGCGCAAATTACAGACATCCATGATGCGGTTTTGAGGGCTCGTAGATATGAGGAAGCAGGTGCTGATGCTATATTTTTTTCAGGTCTGAAAAACAAAGATGATATTAAGTTTGCAGCAGGCTCAATCTCTATTCCTGTTATGTTGGGCGGTAGTGGTTCCGTGCCATTGTCTAATGAAGAGTTGGGAGTGCTTGGAGTACGAATTTGTCTTCAGGGTCATTATCCCTTTTTAGCTTCTATAAAAGCTACCTATGAAACATTAAAAAAGTTACGGGCTGGCACTAAACCCGAAGAACTCTCCGACTATGCTGACAATGGTATGGTTGAGAGATTGATGCGCTCTTCAGATTACGAAACATGGAGAAAAATTAATTTATAATGGGGGATATAAGCTCACCTAACTAAATTTAAATGATGGATCTATTGCCACATCTTTTTAAGCGTGCCTCTTAGGCAACATAATGTTGCAGTTTTTTTCATTTTCTCATCAATCTGACTCAGAAGATTAATTCCATAGATAACTGCTCGCTAATTTTGTTCCATCTACCATGGCCTGAAATTTCGCCCAAACAATGCTGGGGTGAATTTCTGGCTTCGCTAGTGCTTGAGTTCCAAAACCACAATCGCTCCCCGCTATGAGATTTTCTCGACCTATAACATTGGCAAATCGAATTAATCGTTGACAAACTAACTCAGGGTGTTCAACTAAAACTGAAGAATGAGTTATCACTCCGGGGATTAAAAGTTTTCCATCTGGAAGTTTTAATTCCTTCCACAATGTCCACTCGTGTTCATGCCTTGGGTTGGCGTTTTCAAATGAATATGCGGTAGCCTTGATATTTAAAACGATATCCATATAGTCCTTCATTTCCATGTCATGTACCCTAGGGCCCATATTTATCCCATAGCAGGTGTGATATCTAATCGAATCTTCTGGGATTCCTCTAAGTGAATAGTTGATAATTTCTACTTGTTGTGCGGCCCATTTTCTGCAATCTGCAACCGACAATTTAGGATTTTTTACGTAGTAATTTATCAGTCTCGGGTCATCTATTTGTAGCAGAAATCCTGCGTCTACAATTGTTTTATACTCTTCGTTTAACGCATCTGCTACTGCAGTTAAAAACTCATCCTCACTGGTATAATAATTATTAAGTTGGTTACCCACCACATCACTAGGTGAAATAGCGGGCATGAATACTTCCTTCGCCCCATATTTCTTGGCAGCTTTTTTAAGATTTTCAATATCACGGTTTAGTTGTTGATGGCCAATGTATTTTATGGGGCCAGAACATACCATTTGCATCGTATTGGGAGTAGGTGGACGTTTTCCTGCTAATTGTTCCGTGGCATAGAATTCAGGGAAAGAATTTGCTTCACGTGATTGTGCCCAAGGTGATGCTCGCGATTTGCCGGTTGCTTCAAGTCCCCCTAAACGCTCATTCGCATATACCGCAAAACCGCGTTTTGAAAATTCACCATCATCAATGATGTCCACCCCAATATCAATTTGTTTGTGAACAACATCATCTACTGCTTCAGCCAAAGTATTACAATAAGTTGAGTCATCTATATTTTTGTCTTGTGAAGCCATTATTTTAATTAAATACGGAGGCCGAGGGAGACTTCCGACATGGGTAGTGATAAGGTGCTCGGTGCTGCGAAGCATGTCAATTCCTAAAAAATATTTATCTGATGGGTAAGTAGTTTGATTGAGTACTGTTAAGCCAATCTATCTAAGATGTCTATGGGCTCATGGGGATTCCAATACTTTGAGTCGATCAGATGATGCCAAACTAAGGGAATGTGTCATAGATACTAGGAAGTGTTATGTGTGTAATATCACTTAATCATTTTCGAAGGTTGTTGCTTAATAATAATGTTAAACCATGTAGGAAGACTGTAAGGTCCTCGGGGGCATTTTGGGGTAGTTTTTTATGAGTAAGTGGAGACTTTAGTCTCTCAATCGTAGAGTCACAAATTAATATCCAATTCGTTTCTATGATTCCTATTGGAAGATGTTGTTTGCTAAAAAAAGGAATAGGAGTTGCAATATTAAACGTGATAATTTGCGCGGTGGTGGTATTGTCCTGGCGCTTTCTTACCGGAATTTTAGAATTTACACTGCAGGGAATGCACCTTCTCTTATAGGAGTCTGGGCACAAAGGCTTGCATCCGGGTGGATGATGTGGGAAATGACAAAATCCCCAGCTATGTTGGGTTGGCTAGGTTTTGTTGATCTAATTCCATTTGTGGTGGTCTCTCCTTTCGCTGGTTTACTTACGGATAAAATTGATAAAATCATCTTAGCCCGCGTAATAAAAATTATGGCAATGTCTGTTGCTATCCTGTTAACGATTTTAACCTTTGCTGGTAAAATCTCACCTGAATTAATTTTAGTGCTGGGTTTTTTGACGGGATTGACAGATGGTTTGTTTCAACCGGTTCGAACCTCCTTGGCCTCGGTGTTGGTTCCAAAAAAAATACTTGCATCTGCAGTAGCAATTAATTCTCTTGTTTTTAATATGGCAAGATTTATTGGCCCTGCTTTAGCAGGGTTAATCTTGACGGTAGTCTCTGCTGGAGATATTGCCGATAACTCTGAATTGGCTGTACCCGTCAAAATTGCATCTCAATTAACCGATGTGGGTTGGGTGTTTCTTTGCGCAGTTGTTTCTTATCTGTTTTTTTTAATAGCACTATTTTCAATAAGTCTTGAAAATGATGTTAAATTAAAAACAGGCCGCACCCGTGTTTTCCCTGAGCTACTAGAAGGCGTCCAATATGCATTCAGGCATCCCGCTATAGGTCCGCTTTTTGTGATAGTTGCGTCAATTGCAATATTTCTACGTCCAGTAATGGAATTGCTACCAGGTTTCGCTGATGAGGTCTTGGGGCGGGGAAAGGAGGGATATGTTACACTGGTCTCAATGATTGGACTTGGAGCTATGTTTTCTGGTTTTTGGATTGGCTGGCGTGGGCGAATTCAGGGCTTACTGAGGATTGGCACGATTTCAGTTGGGGCAATGGCAATATCAATAATATTGTTTGCGTTAACAAAGTCATATTCGGTTGCTATTGTTTGCATGTTGGTTTTCGGTGGTTCACAAATGCTTATTGGGACGTCATTCCAGACTATGGTACAAACCTCAGCAGAGGCAAATATTAGGGGGCGGGTGATGTCTATTTTTGGATTACTTTGGGTTGGAACCATTGCGTTTGGGGCAGCTATAATTGGGTCATTAGGAGAGTTATATGGTCTTCCTTGGCCAACTGCATTTTTTGCTGTCTTTGGAATGTGTATTTGTGGGTTTGGGCTTAAATTCTACAGGCAAATAAAGCAAACAGTCGAAGAAGATACTGTTGCAGAAACCGAATAAAATGAAGGCTCAGCAAAAGGTATTTATCTAAACTAGATCAAAGTAGCGAGGCGTCTTTTTGGTATTAAAAAACACAGAAAAACGCGGCGGATTGAAGCGAGCTTTTTCACACCGAAACTTTACAATCTATTGTGCAGGAAATTTTCCATCTCAGGTTGGGGTTTGGGCGCAGAGAACAGCTTTAGGTTGGTTGGCTTGGAAAATGACGGACTCAGCCCTTTATGTTGGTTTGCTGGGGTTTTGTGATCTTATACCAATACTAATATTATCCCCTTTCTCTGGTTATTTGACTGACCGTTTCGACCGGGTTCTGTTGGGTAAAATTATTACAGCATTAAATGTACTCGTTACCGCCTCACTTTTCGGTCTCGCAATTTTGGATTTGTTAACCATCGAACTTCTTTTACTTTTTGCGTTCCTTACAGGGGTCGATCACGCTATGTATCAACCCGTTCGCAGTACTATAATATCGATGATGGTTCCTAGAGTAGACCTCAGTGCAGGGATCGCCATAAACAGCTTTTCGTGGAACAGTGCTAGGTTTATTGGCCCAGGTGTTGCCGGCATTACATTAATTTACACTTCAGAACTGATTATCTTTGCGGTCAATACAATATTGTATGTTTGGTTTTTTTTATCATTTTGGTTGTTGAGGTTGTCAGAGACTAAAAGGATGCAAGCCTTATCCAATGGACCTGTCTTCCAAATATTACAAGGTTATAAATATATTTATAATCATAGTCTTATTGGTTCACTTTTATTGATACTAGCATTTGTTTCTCTCATGACTCGGCCAATTGTCGAATTATTGCCCGTTGCTGCTGGCTCAATGTTTGAACGTGATGTCGAGGGTCTATCATGGTTAATGTCCGCAATGGGCATAGGGGCTATGTGCGCTGGCTATTGGATAGCCCAAAGGGGCCGGATAGAGGGAATGCCGCAAATTACATCCAATACAATTTTAGCAACCGCTTTAACTTTATTGGTTTTTTCTATTACACAAACCTTTTGGGTTGCTGTTATTTGCATGTGGGCACTTGGTTTCCAATATTCTACATACTCTACGTGCATCCAAACAATGATCCAAACAGTTTCAGAAGATCATTTGCGTGGCAGAGTATTGGCGGTTTATGGTACTATTTGGATTGGGTGTGCAGCTCTGGGTGCACTATTGGTTGGTGGTTTGGCTGATATATTTGGGTTGCGACTGCCATTGGGCGGAATGACAGTACTGTGCGTGGTTGTTTGGCTTTGGTCATCATCAAGGCTGAAACAAATTGACTCAGATTTAAAGAGAAGAGGAATTATATGAAACTTAACTTTGTCCGCGAATATTATGGAAATAAACTTTTAAAATTTCTACCCGAATCTCAACTCAAATATTTGTTAGGACTGTTGTCTTTTAGAAAATAAAGCGAGTATGCAAATGGATGAACCCCTTTTACCATTAATTGTAAGTCCAAATGAACTCAATTCAGTATTAGGAGAGAAGGATGTAATTGTAGTTGACTTGAATTTGCCGGAGACATACGCGTTGGGGCATGTGCCGGGGGCAATTTCTTTTTCCTTCGCTGAACTTCTCGATCCGCGACCTCCGGCTATGGGATTTATAGCCTCAGAAAATAATCTCTCAAAAATTTTTTCGGAAGCTGGTATAACTTCTGAGAGCCATGTTGTTGCATACGATTCGGAAGGTACCGGTAAAGCTTGTCGATTTCTTTGGACCCTTGACGTTGTTGGCCATAAAGGAATGTCGTTGTTGAATGGTGGTTTCCCTGCTTGGCAGAAGTCAGAATTAGAAGTGGAACTAGCTGCACAACAAGTTAAATCAACGAAGTATGAAGTGAAAATTGGAACGAAGGGAATTGCAGATAAAGAGTATATATTGTCACATCTCAATGATAATTCCGTAGTCGTGATTGATTGTCGCAGTGCCGCAGAATATGCGGGTCAGGATATTCGTTCGGCCCGTGGAGGACATATTCCGGGTTCAATTAATATGGACTGGTTGCTAACCCTCGATTGTTCTCAGGGATTTATAAAAAAATCTGATAAAGATCTGAATGCTCTCTTTGGTAATTTGGGAATCACAAGGGACAAGGAAGTGATTGTTCATTGTCAAACTCATCATCGCTCTTCACATACCTACATTATTTTAAAGCATCTTGGATATGAAAAAGTACGAGGGTATGATGGTTCCTGGTCCGAGTGGGGTAATGATATGAATCTGCCTATAGAGATTTAAGAATTCGTTCTAGTATGAACACCAAAACAAACACGTCGAAAAAAAAATTTCAAGATCCTTACAACACGTTGTCGGGAGATGAGCGGGCTTATGTGGATTTTGAAAGTCTTAAAACTCTCTGGGTGAATACCGGAACGCTGTGTAATATTGAATGTATTAATTGTTATATTGAGAGCGGGCCGCGTAATGATAGGCTTATGTATATAAAAGCATCAGAACTAAGCCCTTTTCTAAATGAAATTGAACAGGACTTATTGGGAACAAGTGAGATTGGTTTTACTGGCGGTGAGCCTTTTATGAATCGTGATATTATACCAATGTTGCGGGATGTATTATCACGTGATTTTAAGGCACTGGTACTTACAAATGCGATGAGGCCTATGCAAAACAGAAAAAAAGAGCTTTTGGCATTGAAAAACCGGTTTGGTGACAAACTTAAAATTCGTGTTTCTGTGGACCACTATATGCCGGAAAAACATGAGCAGGAGCGAGGAAAAGGTTCTTGGGGAGTCATGATTGAGGGATTAAAGTTCTTGTCAAATGAGGGTTTTAACGTTGATGTTGCAGGTCGCACGCCTTGGCAGGAAAATGAAGAGGACATACGTTCTGGTTATTGTGAACTATTCACTGAAAACAAAATTTCAATCAATGCATTTGATCCAGTTGCGTTAACACTCTTTCCAGAAATGGATGAAAATATTGACGTTCCAGAAATAACAACAGCATGTTGGGACATTCTTGGTGTTTCTCCCAAAAACATGATGTGTGCAAATTCTCGAATGTTAGTAAAACGGAAACACGAAAAAAAGCCAGTTTTGACTGCTTGTACTCTTGTACCATATGATAAGGAATTTGAAATGGGGAATACCATAGGTGATTCCTTAAAGGCAGTATGGTTGAATCATCCTCATTGTGCAGCCTTTTGTGTCCTCGGAGGAGGTGCTTGCAGTGCTAGCTAACTAGGAACAATATAAAAGAGCCTTTTCTTAATCTCGCATTTAGACTGACTTTCTAGCCGAAAAATTTTGTAACTATGCTGATATTTTATGACGAGAAGTTTGTGCTAGAATAGTTTGGAATAAAATGCTTTCAGCTATAGTTTCGGTGCTCTTCTATGTTTTGTTGATTGTTCATAGGCATAGGCATAGCGTAGCATATTATGGTCTTGGTAGGATTTCCCGAGGAATGTAATTCCTGCCGGCTGATCTGCACTTGTAAAACCAGCAGGCACTACAACTGACGAAGCGTATATTAGAAATGTATTCAAATGTGGTGCGCCGGCTTGATCTACATAAGGTGGTTTTATCCCAGAGGATATAGTAGTTGGTTCATGTTCAACCGCCTTATGAACAATAGCGTCAAGCTTGTGTTGTGCCATTACAGCCATCATAGTAGTTGCCAGGCGTTGCCGCGCCATGTGATAAAGATCACGATCTTCCGCTGTAGAACCCAATTCCCACCTGGCTCGAGTATTTGGCCTCAGCTGGTTCCAATCTTTTGATGCCATTATTTCTGAACGTGTATGAAAAGGAGCATTAGTTTGGTGGTTTAACCACCTTTCAAATGCTTCATCCTCATCTGGAATGTAACGGGTTCGAGTAGATAGGCATTCGTTCAGATTGGGTATCTCGATATCATCAATAATTGTTGCGCCAGCATTCTCTAGTTCACCAACTGCCCGATCTAATACATGTGAAATTCTGATAAAGTCTTCTGCTGCTGGATTGCTATTAAATCCCATTGGTGTGCGTAATATGCCTAATCTCGCACCTTTTAGAGCATTTGCATCCATAAGATTTGAATACGATGCGGGTACTTTCCCCACACCGCGTGCTGTGAGCGGATCTTGCTCATCAAAGCCAACAATTACATCCAGGATTTTTGCAGAGTCCATAATCGACCTGCACATAGGCCCTAAAGATCCGTTAATCATTGGCCAACCAGCATATACGCCATGTCTTGAGACCAAACCAGCTGTAGGGCGCATTCCACAAATTCCATTCCATATTGATGGGCGGCGAATACTTGCAAAACCTTCCTGTCCAATCCCTGCGGCACATAAATTAGCTGAAACCGCTGCTCCCGTGCCACCAGATGAACCACCAGCTGTACGGTCCATATGATAGACATTTTTAGTTGAACCAAATAGAGTTCCGTGAGTGTCACCAGCCCCCAGTTCCCCTAACGTTGTTTTTGCAATAATAATGGCACCGGCCGCTTTTAGTTTCTTTGCAACCGTGCAATCTCTGCCAGGTTTGTACTTTTCGAATAGTATGGAACCTAATGTTGTAGGCATATTATCCACATCACCTTGGTCTTTGAAAACAATTGGTATGCCATGAAGGGGACCAACTAAACCATTATCTCTGTATGATTTATCCAAGTATTTCGCTTCATCTAGCGCAGCGGGATTCGTATTTATTATTGAGTTTATTTTTGGACCATTGCTGTCTATTCTATCTATTCTCTCCAAATAAGTTTCCACTAAATTGCAAATAGTCAAGGAACCATTGGCATAGGCACTGTGAATATCATTAATAGTAGCGTCAATCAGTTCAAAACTCATTGGAATCTCCTCTAATGCTATTTCTGTAACGGACTGCAGTTTCCGTTATTAATCTCATGTAGCAATAATTAAATCATTTTTAAAAAGATCAGTGTATAAGAACGTGGTGGTGTAAACCGTTAGATCAGTTTCAATTTTATTTCTAAACAAAAATTATTAATGAATGTAATATCAGCGCTTGCGCGCTATCTTCATTATAATAGAGGTGGAACAAAATGAAAGTACTGCTCAGCAGTTTTTAAGATAGACGAAACCCGCAGCGTTCTGTCATTTTGCCTATCGCTTTCCAAAATGTTTTTTTACCTAATTATATCGATAAGAAATTTGGAGTAGATAGGCCTTATTATAATAAGGGCTTGCCCAACGCCTTCTGATGCTTGCGCATACGAACTGAGTAGCGGGTGCCTGGATAGAATTAACAAAGACTATATTTAGTCCAGAGTATCTGACAGCTTTAATGTTGGCGAGAGGTGGATTTAGTGAAGAACAACGTTGTACAAAAAGTTCTTAGGGAGTGGATTTTCTTAAAGTTAAGCCCAGAAATGATGATCTTTGTATTTTGAGAACTCATTGCAGTGCTTTTACTTTAACCGTTCTTGATGAGATTCGAAAAAAATCGCTTGTTACAAACAACTATAATTATAAGGGTGACGACAAATGTTTGTGGGGAGTCAATATTGTGAGATGTCTTTAGTCTTAGATACCATGTTGATATACCGGAAGATTGTGTTGGAGAAAATGATACAGACCTCCATGACGCAATCTTGAAAAATGCATCTCAAATGTCAGGAAATGTGGCTAAAACAGAATTGCTCTTAAATCTATTGAATTATGAGAATTGGGTGTATCGAAGAGCTTTAATGGGGGCAGAGCAACTTCTGGTCAAATCATAGTTTATTGTTGAATAATACTGCATCGATTGATTTTGTATATAAAGGTTTAATTGGATTATCCAATAAAGCAGGAGACCAGGCGTGTAATTTGGCATGCAAATTTTTCTGTGTGCTGAACCAAAACACAATTCTGCGTGTCAATATTTCGATGAAACTTAGAGCTTTTTGGTTTAGCTAATCCGTATGAATACGCTCATATTCCGACAGTTGAACATTATTTTCATCCATAGGGT
>CESP01042682.1_pt1 | contig 14148 bp, 13 predicted proteins | sample 531211 | NCBI WGS metagenome assembly CESP01 (sample SAMEA2622074, study PRJEB7988) | marine metagenome | biome: marine biome (ENVO:00000447); feature: surface water layer (ENVO:00002042); material: "saline water (ENVO:00002010), including plankton (ENVO:xxxxxxxx)" | depth 5 m | reverse complement strand
TTTCTAGCAGTATTTATTTGTTATATAGATAGAGTAAATATTTCTGTTGCTATTATTCCCATGCAACAACAATTTGGATGGTCTGAATTACAAGTTGGATTAATTTTAGGATCTTTTTATATTGGATATATGATCACAATGACGGTTGGTGGTTATTTAGCAGATAAATATGGTGGAAAAAAAGTACTTGGATACGGCTTAATCATTTGGTCTTTACTAACAATAGTTACTCCATTTTTTGCTTATGCAGGAATTTGGTGGTTAATATTTGTAAGGATCTTGATGGGGTTAGGAGAAGGCATCACATTTCCATCCTGGCATTCTATTTATGCGAGATGGATTCCATTTAAAGAAAGAACAAGAGCAGTTGGGTTTACAAATAGTGGTATAGCAGCAGGAACTGTTTTTGGTTATGTTGTCGCTGCAATTATTATTTCAAATTATTCATGGGAATGGGTTTTTTATTCTTTTGGATTTTTAGGAATATTTTGGTATTTCTTTTGGAACAAAATAGTAACTTCTTATCCAGAAGATAATAAAAATATTTCAGAAAGTGAGCTAATTCTTATTAAAAATGAAGCGCCATCAAACTCAACACCTCCGTCCATACCTTTTCGTAAATTAATTAAAAATGGTCCATTTTTATCAATTGCAGTAGCAACATTTTGTAATAACTGGGCTTTATATACCTTTCTTTCATACTTACCAAAATTTATTAATGCACCTTTAATAGACGGCGGGATGGGAATTGAATTAGGATCAAATATTTTTATATATGCTATTTTAATTCCGAGTCTTGTGTCTATTTTTTCTCTGATTTTCGGGGGCTTTTTAGCGGATAAGCTAATATCTATTGGGTATAAAGTTATAAATGTTAGAAAAAGTGTAAATTCAATAGGTTTCTTTGGATCATCTATCTTTTTATACTTAATTTCACTTCAAAGTGATTTGTTCAGCGTAGTTCTTTTATTATGTTTAATTAACTTTTGTTCAGGAGTCTGTCAGGGTGGGTTTGGAGTCAATCACGCTGATCTTGGCCCTAAATATACAGGAACATTAGTAGGTATTTCTGGAAGCATAGGCATGATTGCAGCAATATTTAGTCCAATGGTAGCTGGATTTGTTCTTGAGGTAACTAATTCATGGAATTTAATATTTTATATTTGTTCAGGAATCTTATTTTTTGGTGGACTATTTTATTTGAAATTTGCAAGCGCAAGAAAGCAATTTAATTAATAGAGGACATACTCTGAAAAAAATTAAAGATTTCTTGACTGCTTCTATCTCGAGCAGTTCTCCATTCAGTAGTATTAGAGTTATTTAAAATATTTCTTTTTTCATCAAAAACTAAAACTCTAGGAATGCCTTCACTGTATGGAATATCAAATTCTTTCAATAAAGTCATGTTAATCTCATATCTTTTAACATCGATGTACATAACATTAAAATTTTCACTTATAAAAGATTTTATTTTTGGAATATTCATAGTGCCTGAAAAAATTCTACAATCGGGACACCAATTTGCTCCAAAAATTAATATTGGTCTTTTATTATTTTTAATGGTGTCTTCAATAAAATTATTTATCTCATCCGCCGTGTATGTGATCCCGTTATATGGCAAGGGAAGGGGAGATTGCAACTTATCATTTTCATCTAACAAAATATTGCTATATATATTTAAAGAAAATAAAAAAAAGTATGAGAGATAAATATATTTAATTAATTTTTTATACATATATAATATTTTAGTTCCTATCTATCTTAATTAAAAATCTGGAGTTTTATAAGTTGATTTGGTTAATTAGACTATATTTGTTACTAATGGCTGTTGTATATGGAGCTATAGGTGTGTGGGCATTACTAGACCCATTTCTTAATGCATTAGAGTTAGGTTATCCATCATTTTTAAATGCTGTTGGCCTTTCAATATCGTCACCAATAGGATATTCAGAAATTGCAGGTTTATATGGTGGGTTAAATTTTTTTATTGGTTTAATGTGCATCGTAGGCATTTTTAAGAAAAATATTGGTATTTTTTCTATAAAATTTATTACTTTTTTAGTGGGTTCAATTGCTACAGGAAGAGTTCTATTTTCATTATTTCCATCTGCACCTGATTTTTTCAGTTACATATTTCTTTTTGAAGTATGTACTTTTTTAGTGGGATTATTCTTTCTTATCTATATGAGACTAAATCAAACCACTTAAGTTTAAGATATAAATAAAATAACTTAGCACTAAAAAAATTCCTGCAAGACGAATTGTAAATAAATTTACTAATTTTGATGAAAAAATAATAACAGCACAAATAAATGCAATAGTTGCAAAAATCATTGAGAAGTAATCGCGAAAAAATAAATTCTCTTCAAGCAAAACATTTGAAAAAATACCAATAATTGGAACTACGAGAACAATATTTAAAACATTTGACCCAATTACATTTCCTACAATCATATTTGTCTTCTTTTTCAAAATTGCACTTATGGTAGCCGCAAGTTCAGGCAAGCTCGTACCTATAGCAATAATCGTTAATCCAATAATCAATTCAGATATATTAAGAAGTTTTGCAATATTTTCAGCACAAACTACAGCATATTGTGAGCCAACTATAAGTGAAGTCAAACCTGCAATCAGGTAGAAAAAAGTAATATTGATTTTTTTTTGCTCAGTTTCATTAAAAGAATCTAGATTAGAAGATCTATCTTTTCTAAAAATGACAAACAGAAAATATAAAAAAACAAATAGAAGCAAAATACTATCAAAAACAGAAATTACTAGATCATATAATGTGAATCCTAGAATAAGCGCAGACAGTATTAATGGAGAAAATTGTATGAGTGGTGTTTTTTTTGGTATGAGCGTAATTCCAATACAAGAAACTCCAAAAATTAACCCAATATTTGAAATATTTGATCCAACAACCGCACCAATTGCAATATTTTCACTTTGATTAATTACAGAAGAAATTCCAACAAAGATTTCTGGAGCAGAAGTGCCCAAGGCAACAACCGTAAGACCAATTGTTAACTCATTAACTCCAAACTTCTTAGCAATAGATGAAGAGTTATCAATAAATTTATCTGCTCCCCATATCAATACACCCAAAGAAGCTAATAGACCAAAGAAGTTAATAAAAAAAGCCATATTGCATTTTACCTCAGTTGATTACAAATTGATTATGTTTCAAAAATTAAAAATGCAATATAATATTTAGTAAATTACATAGGGGACAATAATGGACATTAATAATTTATTCAGCGTGGAAGGTAAAGTTGCAATAGTTACTGGTGGTTCCAGGGGTATTGGTGAAATGATTACGTCAGGCTTTTTAGCTAATGGTGTTAAGGTCTATATCTCAGCTAGAAAAGCCCCTGCTTTAATTGAAAAGGCAAAAGAGTTATCCCAAAAATATAATCAGGAATGTATTCCGATACCTTGTGATTTAAGCTCAAATGAAGGAATTGAAGAATTCACTAATACGATAATGCAAAAAGAGGATGGGATAGATTTTTTAGTTAATAATGCGGGTGCAGCATGGGCTGAACCTTATGAAACTTTTTCTGAACAAGGATGGGATAAAGTGATGAACTTAAATGTAAAGAGTATGTTTTTTATAACTCAAAAAATAAAACCTCTTTTAACTAAACGAGCTTCTGTTGAAGACCCATCAAGAGTTATCAATATTGGCTCTATTGATGGATTAAATGTTCCAGCACTTGAAACTTTTTCGTATAGTGCATCAAAAGCAGCAGTTCATCATTTAACAAGAGTGATGGCTGCAAAATTAGTTAAAGAAAATATTCTTGTAAATGCAATTGCTCCAGGGCCTTATCCAAGCATGATGCTTGGACCAGCAGTTAATCATGATTATTCAGAAATTGAAAAGAGAAATCCTAGACATAGAGTTGGAACTCCAGAAGATATTGCTGGGTTGGCAATATTTCTATGCTCAAGAGCAGGAGCCTATACTGTAGGAGAAACTATTACTTCCGATGGTGGTATTGTTAAAACTGCAAGTCACAACCTAAGTTAAGATTGTGCATCTTTGAAGGCTCTTACGATGAGATCTTTCATCCAAATATGACCTCCATCACCTTCATCGCTTTTATGCCATATTAAAAAATATTCCATTGAAGGAATTTCTATAGGTATTTCTACAAATGGTAAATTATTCTTTTTAGCAAAACTTCTGGTTCCCATCAACACCAAATCTGTTGATTGAATAATGGAGGGTGCAATTAAAAAATGTTGACATCTTAGAGCAACCTTCCTTCGATAACCCACCTTATCTAGCTCAACATCTATAAGATGAAGACCTCTTTTTCTTCCAGAAACATGAAGATGTTTTTGATCTAAAATATCATTAACAGTTACATTTTGAATATTTGATAGTTTGTGACCATCTCGATGCATTACAACAAAATCATCTTCAAAAACCTTTTCAGAATTAATTTCATCAGATCTAGGTATTATTGGATCAACAACAAAGTCCAAGTTATTAGTTGAAAGTGCATGAACTTGATCACTTCTTGAGTATGCATAACTTCCTATTGATATGCTCGGAGCTTCTTCATATATTTCCTTCATAATAAATGGAAGAACTCTTCCTTCGGAAACATCACCAAGTGATAACTTAAAATTTCTTTTTGTCGAAGAGGGGCTGAATGTATCTGGTTCATTTACACTTTGCTGCATTAGTGTAAGAGCATTTTGAACATCATCTATCATATTCTCTGTTTTTTGAGTTGGCACCATGCCTGAACCTGTTCTGATAAAAAGATCATCATTAAATCTTTCTCTTAATCTTGACAACGCATTACTAACAGCTGGTTGAGTTATACCAACCACTTCTGCAGCTTTAGTTAAGCTTCCTTCTGTATATATTGCATTCAAGATTACAAAAAGATTCAGATCAAATGAGCTTATTTTCATTTTTTGTTAATTCGTATAATTTTTATGTACATTTTCGTATAGATTTGTATCTAACATAGGGCTATTATAGTCCTTATAGACACAAATACTATTCATAGTATTTATAATAGTAACAAAATTTTTGATATATCGGGAGATTTCACCATATGATGCCAGAATTAAGACCTGAAGCTATTGAGTTGGTTGATAAAGTAAAATCATTCATAAAAAATGAAGTTGCTCCAAAAGAGCATTTGTTTCATGAACAAATCAAAGTAGGTGAAGATCGCTGGAATAGTTATCCAGAAGTAATAGATGAGTTAAAAGATACTGCAAAATCTGAAGGTTTATGGAATTTATTTCTTCCTGAAAGTGAATTTGGTGCTGGTTTAAGTAACTATGAATATGCTCATTTAGCTGAACAAATGGGGAAAAGCCATATAGCTTCAGAAGCAATGAATTGTAGTGCTCCCGATACAGGAAATATGGAAGTAATAGCAAGATATGGTAATGAAAAACATCAAGATGAGTGGCTGCAACCTTTATTGGATGGAAAAATTAGATCAGCTTTTGGTATGACAGAACCTGGAACCGCATCTTCAGATGCTACAAATATGCAAGCAACTGCTGTTTTAGATGGTGATGAATATGTAATAAATGGTGAGAAATGGTGGACGTCAGGTGCAGGTGATCCAAGATGTAAAATTATAATATTTATGTGTGTAACTAATCCCGATAATCCAAAACATCAAAGGCACTCTATGATTCTAGTTCCCATGGAAACAGAAGGTGTTGAAATTAAAAAAATGATGCATGTTTTTGGATATGATGATGCTCCTCATGGCCATGCTCACATGAAATTTACCAACGTTAGGGTTCCTAAAGAGAATTTATTGCTTGGAGAGGGAAGAGGATTCGAAATAGCTCAAGGAAGATTAGGCCCTGGTAGAATTCACCATTGCATGAGGGCAATAGGTTCTGCTGAGGTTGCTTTAGAATTAATGTGTAAAAGAGGAATAGACCCTACTAAAATAGCTTTTGGGAAAAATCTAGCCAATCTTGGAGCTAACTATGACTATATTGCTGAATCACGAATTGAATTAAATGCTGCAAGGTTTTTAACACTTGATGCTGCAGTAAAAATGGATACTGTTGGAAATAAAGTTGCTGCAAGTGAAATTGCACAAATCAAAGTTTTTGCACCTAATGTTGCTTTAAAGATAATTGATAGAGCTATTCAAATACATGGTGGTGAAGGTGTTTCTCAATTAACACCTCTCGCATCTATGTATGCTCATATGAGAACGCTCAGACTTGCAGATGGTCCCGATGAAGTTCACAGAAGAGCTGTTGCCAGACATGAACTTGGAAAATATTTCTCGAAATAAAATTGACTTCAAATTTAGTTTTTTACGATACTGAAACAACTGGAATTCACAAAGATTTTAGTCAAATCATTCAATGTGGATCTATATTTACTGATATAAATTTAGGTTACAAAGATCAACAAAATATTGGCAGTGCTCCATTACCTTGGATTATTCCACAACCTAAAGCAATGCTGACGAATAAAAAAATTAATTCTTTTAAATCTAATGTTTCGCATTATCAGATGATGAAAGATATTCAGCACCAATGGAAAGAGTGGTGTGCTAATAGACCATCCATTTTTATTACTTATAATGGTCATGCTTTTGATGAAGAGCTTATAAGGAGACAATTTTGGTGTAATTTATTAGAACCTTATATAACTAATACAAATCAAAATGGCAGGCTTGACTTGATGTTGATGATACACAATATTGCCTCTTTTTTTTCTGATGAGATATCTATTCCTTTTTTTCAAGAGGGACCAACTTTGAGTATCAAGCTCGAGCATTTAGCTAAGGAACATGGAATAGACGTAAGTGATGCACATGATGCAATATCTGATTGTAAATTTATGATAGGTTTATGCGAAGTAATTAAAAATAAAATTCCTGAAGTATTTGATTCCTTTATAAATACATCTACAAAAGAAGGCATTAAAAATCTTTTATACAGAGATGAATTTCTTGCTCTTGGTGAAGTTTATAGACGACATGCCTTTAAATATCCTGTTGTAATGTGTGGAGCTGATAGTTCAAGACCAAATGATATTTGTTTATTTGATTTAAGTTTTGATCCTGAAGAAATATGTGAACTAGATTTCACTGAGATAAACAAATTAATTCAAGCTGGAGGAAGAGACTCGCCATTAAAAAAATATAAAATTAATAAAACTATACCTATATGTTCAAATGAACTTCTTACTAAAAATAATCACTTTGATATTGAGCATTCTAAACTTCAAAGAAGAGCAGAAATGGTCAAATCTAATGAAGACTTCCAATCAAAAGTCTCACAGGCAATGCAAGATAGAATTATGAACTTTCCTGAACCTGATTATGTAGAGGGAACTATTTATTCTGGAGGTTTTCCTTCATATAAAGATAAAGATTTAATGCAAGAATTTCATATAAGCGATAATGTTGAACACCTTGTAAAAATTTCTAGAAATTTTGAAGATGAAAGATTCCGTATTCTTGCTGAAAGAATCATATGCTCTAAATATAAAACAGACATACCTCAAGATATCATGAACAGATTTGATGATTTAATGCACGAAAGAATAAAAACTGAAGGTAAATGGGGTTCTGTTGAAAAATCTCTTCAAGAAATTGAAAAGTTATTGGATGAAAACAGTAATAAAGAGGATAAAGAAATTCTTTTAGCAACAAAAGAGCACATATCTTCCATGATTTTATAATTTAGAATTGGTGGGCGAGGAGAGATTCGAACTCCCGACTTCCTGCGTGTCGAGCAGACACTCTAACCAACTGAGTTACTCGCCCAAATTGAGGGGTATTTTACACAAAAATTAATAAATTATTTAGATTTTTAACTTATATTAAATTAAATTAAATTTTTGAAAGTAAATCATCAAGTCTAGTTTGATTCATTACAAATGAGGACTTAAATTGTTGCGCGACTTGTTTGACCTTATCAAGATTTGAAATATCTTCACCAACCTGTATAACACCAACCATAGCCATCATTGAATGCGGTGTGCACTGATATCCATAAATGCCTGAAATATCAAATGCCACAGTTAAATCTCTACTTAACTGTCCATTCCATGAATTTGCAGAGCTTGGTATCATACCTGATATAGAAGCAGAGTTATGAGCAGCGTCTGTTGATTCAAAAGTAACAGTGTCACCAACATTAATTTTTAGAAAAGCTGGTTCAAATACCATAATACCGGAAGAACCTTGATTTAACATTTTAACAATATGATTTTCTGATTGAATACTATTTCCAAAGAAAACTAAAACTAAGATAAAAAGTGAATAAAGCTGATTTTTCATACCGTTATTATATTTATTTATAATTAAATATCAATATTATTTATATTTATTATTGTTGCTAATAGCTAAAAAAACTATATTATATGTTTTCAAAATTTATATATAAAAATTGACAATAATTATGAAAAATTTCTCTATTTTACTAATATCTTCTTTATTTCTTTTTGCATTAAATGCATATACTTCTTATTTTCCTCAAGATGATAATTGGGAATTTTCATCCCCAGAAGATCAGGGTGTTAATTCGGAGAAAGTTAATAAACTTATAGATCTATCATTTTCAGATAATGCAACTTCAGCAGTTGTTGTAATCAAAAATGGTAAAATTATAGGTGAAAGATATGCAGATGGTTACAACAGCGACTCTCATGGAACATCCTGGTCTATGGCAAAAAGTTACTACGCAGCTTTAATAGGAATTTCAATAGATAGAGGAGAGATAGAAAGTCTCGATGATAATGTTTCAAATTATCTAGATTATTATAATGATGAAAGATCTAAAATTACCATAAGGGACCTATTAGATATGTCTAGTGGTTTAGATTTTCCTAGTCATGAACATGAAAAAATGTTTTTTCAATCCGACCATCTTGAATATGCAAAAAAAGTAGGTGTTGAAAAAGATGCCGGAATTAAATTTGAATACAATAATGTTAACTCCATGATTATAGGTGACATTTTGTTTCAAGCAACTGGCAAAAAGGCTGATGTGCTTTTAGAGGAAAGAATTCTAAAGCCTCTTGGGATTAAAGACTATAAACTTTGGAAAGATGAAAAAGGAAATGTTATGACATATTGTTGTGTAGATATGTCAGCAAGAGACTATTCAAAAATAGGCTTATTATTTTCAAAAAATGGTATTTGGAATGAAAAACAAATAATTTCAAAAAATTTCATTGATGAGACATTTCAAGTTGTATGGGATATAACTCCTCAGAGATGGACAGAATCAAAAAGAGCTTATTCCCTTCATTGGTGGATTTCAAAATATGACGATGAATCAAAAATATTTAACACTAGTGGAAAATTTGGTCAATTTACCTTTGTGGACAGAGAGAATGACGTTATTGTCACTAGGATTACAAAATATTATCAACAAGATTCAGGTTCTGTTCAAAAATGGGGCATTATGAAATATTTAAAATGGGCAGGAATTGAAAATGCTATCAATATTGGAAGAATTTTGATTGATAGCGGTTCAATTGAACCTGGAAACGATGTTGTTACTCCTTTTACTGATGAACAAGGCGAATCTAAAGAATTTTATGAAAATTATGGTGATGTTATTGGAGCAATTGCAAATCTTAGTCGAGATTGATATTTAGTTCCTTAGATTTTTTTAAATAACTTTCCATATCTTTTTTCCATTCTTCTAGGTAATACCCATCATTAGAATGCTTATTAAGGTATCTTAGAAACACTCTTCCAGATTCATCAATAAAGCCTGGTTGAAATGGCTCACCGGTTAATTTGTTCAATCTCTTAAATTGATTATCCATTAAGTCCAAACAAAAAGAATCATTGGTATAGTTGCAAGTATAATTAAAATATCCATAGGTAATCCCATACGCCAATAGTCTGTAAATTTATAATTCCCAGGACCCATAACTACAGTATTACATTGATGTCCAATTGGAGTTAAAAAAGCGCAACTTGCACCTACAGCAACCACCATAAGAAAAGGTTCAATAGCATATCCAAGTTCTAATGCTATTCCAGTAGATATAGGAGCCATTATTACAGCAGTGGCAGCATTATTAATAATATCTGTGGTTATCATTGTTACAATTAATATTATTAATAACACCCAAAATAATCCTAGCCCTGAGGCATATTCAGAAATCGATGAGGCTATCAAACCACTGACGCCGGTTGTCTGTAATGCTGTTCCAATAGGAATCATCGCTGCTAACATTACTATGATTGGCCAATCTATGTTTCTGTAAAAATTACTATCAATTATTTTTATCCTTGCAAAGGCGAGAACACACAACAAAAAGGCAGTTGCTGCACTTAAATAATTAAATGAAACTAAAAAGATTGATAATCCGAAGAAAAACAATCCCTTAAAGAGACGACTTCTACTTGGTATTGTCTGAAGTTCTCTTTGTCTGAGCGGCATCAAACCTAAATGTTTTATTTTATTTGAAACATCTTCTTCCGCAAGATCTCTAACTCCCAATAATAAAACATCACCTGCTCGGAAGGTTTCTCTAGTAAGTCTTGTCCTATATTTCGAGCCCTTTCTCCATAAACCTAGCAAATTTAGTTCTTCAAACGCTAGTTTTAAAAAGAAATCATATTTTCTTCCAATTAATCTTGATCCTGGAGTGATCATTACTTCAATTTCTTCAAGATCATCCTCATCAAATGAATGAAGTTCTTTTGGAATTGAAAAATCAAAAATATCAAGAATATTTCCAATATCATCTGGCGGTGTCTTAATTACAAGTATTTGTCCTGCTTTAATTCTCATATTGTTTTGAACTTTTTTTACAGAACCACTTTCGGAGACTATACCTAGAATCTCAGTATCTTCTCCAGCTTGACTTTTAAAAGCATAAAGAGTCATTCCAATTGAAGAGCTATCATCATTGACAAGAACTTCAAATAAATAACCCTTTAAATTAATCAGGTGTTCTCCTTTTTGGACCTCTTTTCTTAAAAATATTAATTTATTTCCAATAAATGCAATAAATAAAATACATATTATTGTTATAACAAGGCCAACATATGAGAAATCAAAAAAATTAAATCCTGTATCAGAAATAGTTGCTTTATATTCTGAAATAATTATATTTGGAGGTGTTCCAATCGCAGTATTCATTCCACCCAAAATACATGCAAAAGCTAACGGCATCAGAAATTTTGATGAATGCCAATCCATTTTTTGACAAATATTAAGAGTTATTGGTAATAGTATTGCAAGCGCTCCAATATTATTAATAAAAGAGGATAAAATTGCTGCAATAAGCAGCAAAGAAATAAGAAACTGAGTTTCAGTAAATTCTCTTCCACCTATTAATTTTCCGACAAGGCCTGCAATACCTGAGTTACTTAAACCCTGACTAATTACTAACACAAGAGCAACAGTTATAACTGCAGGATGAGCAAAACCAACGAATGCTTTGTTTGCAGGAATTATATCCAGAACAACTAAAACGAATAGTGCACCCACCGTAAGCGCATCGTATCTAACCTTACCCCATATAAATAAAACTAAAAGGGCAATCAAAGTTGATGAAAGAATAATCTGATCGTTCATAAAGCATTAGTTTTATTTTGGCATTGACTCGACATAAAGCGATGTAGACGGATAAGCAAATTCTGATTTATTAGCTTTAACAATTTTCATAATATTAAAAATTAAACTTTCTTTTACTTCATTAAATGCGGCAAACCCCATTGGATCAGCATAAGCAACAACTAACAGATCAATAGAACTGCCCCCAAGTTCAACAATTCTAACAACTGGGTCTAAGTCACCATCAGTTGCAAAGTCATTACTTTCAAGTATATATTTTTTTACATCGTCTCTAATTGACTGAAGTTGATTTACATCAGTTGAATAAATTAAGTTTATTTTCCAATTAATTCTTCTATTGATCATCTCTCCATGATTAATAACTTTTACATCAGAAAGATCTTTATTTGGAATTACCATAGGCGCAGTATCAAATGTTCTTATTACTGTTGATCTAAATCCAATAGTTTCTACTATGCCATGAAGTTGACCACTTACCTCGATTCTGTCCCCAGGTTGAAATCGATGCTCACCAATTATTAAAATTCCAGATATAAGATTTTTGAAAAAGTCTTGAGCACCTAATGCGACCGCAACTGAGAAAAGACCTAAACCTGCCACGAGTGGCCCAATTTGAATTCCAAAAATATCTAAAATGATTGCAATCCCAATAACCCAAACTATGAATTTTGAAGCTCTTTCTAACCACATTTGCATTGATGCAGTCAGCCATGAACTTGTAGATAATGCTTCAAAAATTGGCTTTACACTATTTGCTAGCGCACTAAAAATTGTGAAAACGACAAATGCTTTAACTATATTTGTAGCAATATCTCCAATTAATCCAGAAAGCGGAAGTATTAGAGTACAAACATATAAAGCTATTGTTATTGGAATCAGGCCAATGGGTCTCTTAAGAGCATTAAGAATTTCATCATCAATCTTAGACTCAGTACTGTCTGCAAGCCTTCCTAAAGCATTTAAAATTACAGATATAACAAACCCTCTAAAAAGAAAGGCTATCAATATAACCAATAATGAAGAAATAATTGAACCTATATCAATACCAAGAAAACCAGTATTCCAAACTTCTTTAACAAGATTGATAAAATTATTCATAAATATTTAAATTTTTTTTTATTATTTTAGTCTAAAAAGCTAATTTTAGCTTATTTAACTAATTTGTCTTTAATAAAGTATGGCAAATATATTAAATAAAATAAGGCTATTGCAATAGGAGTTGTAATAATTAAATGCATTGGGGGATCTGGGAATAAATCCATTAATGATGCTCCTGCAGATGGTTTTGCCATCAAATACCAAAAATTCGCTGGTTCTCCCAATACAATATTTATTAGATACACAATAGGAAGTAATACGAATGCTGTAATAAAGGATACTAAAAGAATATCTTTTGCATATGGCCTGTTTCCTAATGAAACAGTTGCATACATAATTCCAACTATTATCATTCCATGGCCAACCATAAAGAAAATATAGTCTAAATCATGAAAACTTATGTCCGGAGTTAATATAGCCATTGACGCACCACCTAGCCCCCAAAAAAATGCACATTTGTATAATATCTTTGGACCACCAAGTAAAAACCAAATCAAAAATATTTCTGATAAGTCACACATATGAAATGGAAGTGTTTCTCTCCAATCATAAGGATTTGCAAGCAAATAAAGATCTTTATAAGGCGACATAATTACATGAAAAGCAATTATTGCTGCTACAACCTTACTCATTAAAGACTTTTGTTGATCAGTTTTATTTTTGTATATTTTTGGAAAAAAAATACTTACAGCTAAAATAACAATGATAGTAACAAGATGAACTGTACCAAACATTTGAAAGGGTGTACCAAACATAAAATTCCCTATTAGTTTATGTAATATCTATTATATTATGAAATTGGTGACTTTAGTATGACAGTTTAAAAACTATCAAGTAAAATCTTTTCAGTTAATATTGCTGGTAAAATCATCGATTCTTTCATACCTGGCTTCCAGTAAACATATAAAGGAACTCCATTTCGTTCATAAGACTCAAGTGCCTTAAGAATTCCTGCATCTTTATTTGTCCAATCAGCAACAACATATTCAACATTATTTTCATTAAGATATTTTTTAATTTTTGGTCTTGATAGAGCTATTTTGTCATTTGCTTGACACGTAATACACCAGGCAGCTGTAAAATTAATCAGATATGCCTGATTTTCTTGTTTAAATATTTCTTCAATATCAGGCGACCATATTTTGAAATCTTTATTTTGATTTTGAGGCTCATTTTCTAAAATAATTTCATTATCAAAAGTTTGTATTTTTTGAGCTTGAACAAAGATTACAGTAAGAATTGATAAGCATGAAACAATTGTAATGACTTTTTTATTGAATTTAATTATCAACCAAAATAATAGTGAAATAATGAGCAATGATATTAAAAGACTTATCAGTAGTTCAGAATTAGTTTGAAGACTAAAAACCCAGATTAACCATAAGGAGGTTGCAAACATTGGAAATGCAAAAAACTCTTTTAAAGTAACCATCCATTGACCTGGTTTTGGTAATTTATTGATGAGTTGAGGATACATAGACAATA
>CESP01026924.1_pt1 | contig 14187 bp, 5 predicted proteins | sample 531211 | NCBI WGS metagenome assembly CESP01 (sample SAMEA2622074, study PRJEB7988) | marine metagenome | biome: marine biome (ENVO:00000447); feature: surface water layer (ENVO:00002042); material: "saline water (ENVO:00002010), including plankton (ENVO:xxxxxxxx)" | depth 5 m | reverse complement strand
CCAAGGTTTCCTCGAGCTGTTCTTTCGCTTGTTCAACCGTATCCTGGGCTAGGTCAGAAAGTTCCCGCTTCATCGGTTCATTTTGTTCAAGTTCTTCTTCTAAGGCTTCAAGTAATTTGTCGGGTGCAAGTTGAGCTAGGTCCGCGAGTCGTTCGGCTTGTTCATACTGCTCCTCGATTTCGTTTCCGACTTCAAGCGTATCTTCCAACTGTCTTAGTTCTGGCCTGGAGTTGGCCAAGGCATTGGGATCCTCTAAATTCTCGAAGTGCTCCGCGATCAAATTCAATTCTTGGATTTGTTTCGCTTGCTCATCGATAGTTTTTTCTCCTGAAATCCTTAATTCCTCCGCGTTTTGGGCCTGAGTACCTTGCTCAAGATTTTCTTCCACTGCTCGCTCTCTTTCCTCTACTAATGCAGCGGCCGCATCCGAGTCTCTCGCTAGTTCTCTGCCTTCCTGGTCTAATAAATTTTGAATATTGGCCTCTTGTCTAAGGGCTTGGGCAAAATTTTCAATTGAATCTCCAATCTCTTCTTGCAGTTCATTGAGTGAAACAAGATCCGCTCTTTTTTCGGTGAGGTCCAATTCTTCGTCTTCCGTGAGTTCTTCCAATTTCTTTTTTTGCGCCTGAGTCTCCTTGGCTATTTCTCTCGCGAGTTCCGAAAGGGTCGGGGCTGATTGATTAACAAAGGACCTTGCCTCGATCACCTCTTGTTTGATTAACCGGATGATTTCTTGGAGCTCTTCGAAGACTTTTCCTGCGGGTACGATCATCGATTTTGACTGGTGGTTTGAGGACTTTACCCGCGCTTGCATTTCCTGAATTAAGATCTTTCGATTGGATTGGTTGGGCAATTTCCGCATCCGATCGATCGCATCCTTGGAAACTCTTAATCGGTTCATTATATCCAGAGCTGGTTTCCAGATCGCTTCGCTTCGCCCCCATTGCCGAGCGGATTCAGGCCCATTCCATCGACTTGAATCGGTACTTTCTTGCCTGATGAAGAAGAGTACTTGGTTGGCTGATCCAATTAAATGATGTTGGAGCGTAAGCAAATGGAAAGCCTTACCGAGTTTCTCAGACTTTTCGGATAAGGTGGATAAGTCCTCTCGAGCACCGGGGCGGGCTGCCCGAACTTCCTGTTGCAGTTGGATCAATGCTCTTCCGGTTTGACCTGCATCTTTGACGAATAATGAGTTTTGATCTTTTCTAGCCTGTTCAACTTCAGCCCGCATCATGGTTTCACCGGTTATCGTACTCATTGCCGAGAGAACTTCATGTGGCAGAAAGGAAGAATCTGCAGGCCTTGCTCGAACCAACCGATCCCATTTCCTTTTGAGGTCATCCCAGTAGGTATAATGGGGTTCAAGGTTCCAGAAGAGTTCTTCCGGTTTCTTTCTGAATGATTCTTTGGTCTTGGAAGCAAGTTTTCGCTGTGCTTCTTGCAAGATACTATGAATATTTTTCTGCCAGGCTTCGATTTGTTTTTCGAGCTCTTTCCCGTTCTCAATTCCATTGCCCAGGGACTCAAGCAGTTTTACTTGTTCGGAATTAGATCTCTTGATCGAGGAGGAACGGTCCCAATCTTTGGAATAGGAAAGGGTTTGAGCAATCGGTTCCCATTGGTTCAGGGCAACTTCCTGCCGTCTGGTAAGAAAGGGTATTGCCTTCTTGTTTCGATAATCTTCCAGCAATTCCTGCTGTCTTTGATGCAAGGAATGCAGGTAGGAAACCGCCACCATCTCTGCGTGTTGATTGAGAATATCCTGACCAATATTTTTTAGGTTTCCCGAAATTCTCTTTCGCTTGCTTGTTATTTTCGAAAATTCGTGACTACTGGATCGAATCCGGTTTGGATCCGACTCCATCTCGATTTGATCTACCGAGTTTTTCCAATGGGTTGCCAAACTTGTAAAGATGTGCCCTTTTGCCTGAGCATAAATCGAAACCTCATGAGAGTCTGCCCCTCTGGGCATTTTCAGGAGCGTTTGCAACGAACCATGGTAAGCAAGATCGGCAACCGAAAGAAATCCTGCCTCCACTTGGCTTATTTTTTCCAGCCAGGTATTTTTTGAAACTTTTTGTTGCTGCAAATCTCGCTGGGTTTCCTGAATGAGTTTTTGAGACTGAGAGCATTGATCGTAAAGCGTATCAAGCTTGGCAATCATTTCCGCCTTCGCTTCAAGCAGTTTGATACTACTTAGGTCGAAATCTCGGGATACGATCGATAGTTGAATTATTTCCGTTTCCGCACTCGTTCCTTTCAAGTCTTGAGCCCTTAACTTTAAAAGTGCTTGCGTTCCGGGCTTCAACTTGTGGCCCAAGAGATCGAATTGAAAGGAAAGAGCCACCTTTTGTTGCCTTCTTGGATCCACGAACTTGGGGATGGGAAAGGATTTCCAGGCACCCTGATTTTTCTTGAGCATATACTCAACCCGGGCGAGACCAAGGTCATCTTTTGCTAAAGCTGAAAAGCTCAAGAGATCATTGGGTGCAACCAGTAGGGTGTTCTTCACCGGTTCAATCCATTGGACCGAGGGTGCTAGATCGGGTTGGACCGAAATTTCAAAATATGAAGTGGGTCGACTTTTCCATCCAAGCCTGAGATCGATCAGGTTTTTAACTCGGTAAATACCCGGGTCAATCAATTGGATTTTAGTTTGCAGAAGATTTTTTTCCTGTTCGGGAATGAGATGCCTAAGTTCCTCGTTTTTCCCAGTCCATTCGATTGCTAAGTCTCCAGATTTCACTTCCTGGCTGAGTTTCATCGATAGCTCAACTTCAGTTCCTTCCCAGGCTTCAAGATCTCCGTGACTCTCCTCTATCTCCACCGGTTTGAGCTCAGAATATTTCGGGAATGCAAACTTTTTAGAATATTTTGAAACGAAAGGTCGGGTGCCAACTTCCATGGTACGCCATTCGGTTTGAGGAGCCTGATCAATCAGGACACGATATTCAAACTTTTGTTTTCCCACATTGTAATCTACAAAAAATTTCCCTCGTTCTCGCTTGGATAAAGGAACCGCTTCCTTTTTCTCGAGGCTTTTCGTTTCCAGACTAATCTCCTCGAACCTGAGCCTTTCATATTTGGGTTTTATCAAGGCAACAAAACGAAGAGGTTCATTACTGGGAGTGCGGGTAACATTCTCATCAGGTGCCAAAATCCGAACTTCAAAACCAGTGACAGGTGGAAGGTTCGTGCCGGGCATCATTGCCCTTTGCATCAGCAATTTTAAATCACTTCCAAATTCAGGAATTTGAAAAAGGCCCAAGGTGAGGACTACCAAACCAGCGGAAGCAAGTAACCAATTTTTGAGCCTACCCAGCGGAAGAATACTTTTAATATCGATCTTACTGGCTTTGGTCGAGGCTTGTTGCTGTACAAGCTGGCGAAAGATTGTCGAATCTGCCTTGGACGGATCTGCTATCCCCAATTCCACGGCTGAGAGTAAATCCTCTTGTAAATCGGGTGAAGACTGCTCGAGGATGCGGGCCAGTTTTTTTGTGCTTGTTAATTGCAATAGAGGATGGATAGAGCTTTTCCAAACCATGAGAAAAACAAATGCATATCCAGCAATCGAAAGTACCTGCCTTAAGTCATTCCCCATCCGGGCTTCGGAAAGGTAATCAATCAGAGCGATGAGCACAAAGGCACTAAAGAAGCAGAGAATTGCAGTGCACAAGCCTCTAAGCAGGATCAAATTTCGTCTGCGAATACGAAAATCATCAAGCTTGCGGGAAATGACAGGGTCTAACTTTTGATTCATTTAGGTGTTTAGGTGAGAGATTATAACATGCCTGCCCTTTTACGGAGTAACATTTCAAGACCAAGTAGAAATACCACCACTCCAAGCCAACCAAAACTTTGCCAAAGGTTAAGCTCGCTGATGATGATTCTTCCTGAGCTAATCGGACGGAGAACTTCTTTCAATTCATGAAAATTTTCTTCTCGGAAGAAACCACCCCCGGAAGCATCTGCGATTTCAACCAGCAGGTCTTCGTCACAAGTCAGAAAACTTTTTTCCTGATTGGGTGCATCTTTGATTTTGAAGGGCAGACGTTTTTCGGAAAATTCCATCTCATCGATTAGGGCGGGAGCACGGATCGAGAGATCATAGGATCCAGCCTCTAATCCATACACCTGTCCCGAAAATAGTCCGTTGGTAGATTCCTGACCCTGGAGAGGAATTGTAGCAACCACTTCTTCTTTATTCCAGACTAAGGCATCGACCTCAGGGTAGGGCGGTTTGGGAATCTTTCCATTCTTGTCACGGAGTCGGACCCGGATTGGGATCGCTTTATTAGCCGCATGAAAGCCGCCCCCGGCATCGACAAAAAACCCTTCATGATTGAGAGCGAAAGGCTTTTCCATTACCCAGGAACTCAATTGATTCCAGAATCTTTGGTGGTATAAGTCCGCGACTTCGTACCGCCATCTCCATGATTCATCAAATCCCAGATAAAACGATTTTCCAGCCCCTACTTTTTTCCCCACAATCACCGGAACTCGAACCTCTTCGGATTGATTCTCTTTCCCGTTTTCAACGGAAACTTCGAGAAATACTTCGGCTCCGGGTAGAGCTTGGACCGGTGCAGTCCAGGCTGGAACTGGAAGATGTTTCCATACTGCCTCGTTTCTTTCCTTAATCGGGTCTAGGATGAGAGCAGAAATACGGTTGGATTCTTCCGGGCGGTGAAAGGAAGTGGGACTTAACCGGACCGGACCTTTCTGGTTCCATGCAACCGGAAGAAGGGGGGAAATTGGTTGAGAATTTGGATTGTTATATAGGCGAAGCTTTTGCCTGGGGCCATCGAGGAACAAAATACCTCCCCCTCTTTGAGTTACGAAATCAAAGATCCAACTTTGTTCGGTAAGAGTGAATTCATCTTCATCAATTTCACCAAAAAGAATTAGATCAAATTTGAGTAGATCTTCTTTTTTCTTGGGAAATAGATTTTTTTCGTCTCCCCGGGATAATCTCTTTTGGGTGTCCCTGGGCTCACCCCAAACACAGGAAACTTCCCATCGGTCATCCCGCTCGAAAAGATTATTCAGATATCGGGTTTCCCAGCGGGGCCGACTGTCTAAGATCAAGAGTTGATTTTTGCGCATGTTGGCATCAATGGAAAAGCTCCAGTGGTTGTTTGCCGTTTCTGCTTCCCCCTCAATGGGATCAACCAAAACTTTGAAGTTTAAGGGAATGGTGCGTAATGCTTCTTTTTCCGATTCCGGAATTCCTTGCAGCTCTCTCTCCACGATTTTCTCGGCTGCAAAGTCAAAGGAAAATTGTCCCTGTCCCTTTTCCATTCCCACAAAAGACTGGTTCCAAACTCTGGTTCCATGTTCATCTTCAATGGAAATAGAATATGGAGTGCCCGGGATCAAATGATCTTTGTAGGAAAGAACGCCCCGAATTCTGTCCTTTTGATATACGGAATCGGGAGTCGAGGTGCGAAGAATGGCAAAATCCAGCGGGCGTTGATCACTGCCCAAACCAACCGTAAAGACCGGCAAGTTTCTCGCGGATAAAAGCTTGGCGGTTTGCAAGGGAGAACCTTCTTGATTATGGCCGCCATCCGTAATCAAGACCGCAGCGGAACGAATCTTTTCAAGGGAGCCGACATTCTCCTCGGAGTTTTCCACCTTTAAGGTTTCAAGGATACCTTTGGATAAATCAGTAAAGGGAGCAGTGGGGTTAATTATAGGGTTAAATTTTGAGGTGTCGGCTTGGTTATCCCAAATCACTTTACTTGCATTTTGGGAAAGGTTTCGAATTTCCAGAATGTGAGTATCCTTGAACTCTTCCAGAAATCCATGGGTTGGATGCTGCAATAATCGAGTGGCCCGATCCATACGGGAAAAAGCTTCAAAATTTGCAATCGCTTCGTTCAAAGGAATGATATTTTGATCGAGTAAGGAATCGGCATAGCGATCAAAATTCTGCTCCAGCAGAGCGGAAACCTCGAAAGCTTCACGGGTAAGAAGTTCGAAATTAAGGGTGTCAGAATTCGTGGCTTGCTCTAGGGGAGCTCGGATCGTTTTCTGAATTCTCTCTGGCAGAGATAAGTTTTGGAGGGCGTCCTTTTCGGATATAGGGGCGGAAAACCTTTTTCCGGGAATCGGTCTTTCTTGTTTTCCATTTGGCAGAGTCCAGCCGAAGGAGCAAAAATCATCCCCCGCACCTTCCTTGTGAATCATTTCAATCGGGTAGGATTCCCCGGCTTTTAAGAAAATAGATTCGCTCCGTAAGTTTTCAGACCAGGCATAGGGGGTGTAGGATTTACTCTCTAGGATATTTCGAAAATTTGATTTTCCAGGCTGGGCAATTCGAAGAAGAGAGCAGTCGTCCGAAAAGATCCAGAATTTATATTCTCCATCCAGAGGGGGCTGGAGGAAGGCCCGGATCTTTCGCCCAAAGCGGTCTCCGATATTTCGACGGCTTTCCGCTTTAGAAAGGTAGTTGGTTTGATCGGGCTTTCCATTTTTATAGCGATCATTCTGAAATAAAATTTCCAGCTCTTCTCCGTCTAAATTGAACCATAGCTCCTCAAGCAAATGCTTTTCTTTGTTGCGGGCTACAACTTTTGATTCCATTCCCTTCAAGTTCTTCAGGGTTGTGTCTAGGATGGAGCTTACATCCTGCAAATTCTTAGTAGCCGAAGCAGAGGATTTACTTTCTCGAATTAGAATGGCAACCTTTTCCATTGCTCTACTCGCGTGATGAAGACGGAGATCAACCAGTTTGGATTCCTCGGGCAGAAAACCATGTTCTTTGGCTAGGAGAATTTTTCGTCCGGGAGAGAAAGAATTATCCTTTAAATTCATGCTCTCCGAGGAATCAAGGAATACGGTGATTCTTCCTCGATTTCCTTCTTCTTTTTGCAGTCGTAATACCGGGCCGGCTAAAATTAAGGATAGTACAAGCACAGCCAGGCACCGTAGGGTGGGAAGCATCCACTTTAAGAATCCAGTGGTACCCTTACGGATTTCCGATCGATATAATAAGGTAATGATCAGGACGAGCAGGAGACTTAAGCCGAGAGCTTTGCCCAAGGACCAATCACCCAACCAGAGAAGACGGAGGCTGTCGAACTCGGAGATCATCGTACCATCCTCCCAAATCTTCGGAGTAATACCATTTCCATTACGATTAATCCCAGAACCACGGCGAGAAGAATTTTCCAAGTTTCACGACCAAATTTACGGTGCTGGTCTATGGCTTGATAGGCATTCCAAGCTTTTCCATCCCGGCCATCAATGAGGGTGAGTTTTTCAGAGATCCCTGCAGAAGCTTCCATAATTTGCTCCTTTTCCACTTTATTCAAGTTGGATTCCGCCCTAGAGGCTAGAACCACAAACTTTGAGATTACTTGGTTTTCTTCCGATAAATAATAAGTTCCAGGTAGTCGGGTCTCGGTAAATTCCAGCACATAATTATCCTTTCTTTTGTGCGGAATAAGTTTTCTCTTCGAACCGTTGGGAATGATGATTTGGTATTTTGTCTCGGCCTTTCCATCCGAAAGGTAATAAGTTAGTGGAAATCCTGCGGACACCGTTTTGGGAGGCAGTACCTTTTCTGAAAGATAGGTGGAAATTTGCTGCACAAAAGGGAGGTAGCTCGGGCGGGCTGGAAGATTATTCCAGTCAGTATCAATACTGGTTGTCAAAAACATCACCACACCTTTGCCCCATTTCTTTTCCACCAACAAGGGATCCCCGTTTTCCAGCCTTGCCACCACCGTCACCCTGGGATCATTACGGGCTCTGGATTCATCGAGCTGGATCCATTTTTTAATCCTCGCTTCTGATAAGCTCCCATTTCGTGGGTCATTGAATAAGGAAAGGGCGGGGTGTTCGAAATAAGCGTTAGCGATCTTGGAGAACTCAAATTCATTCTGTGGGTTTCCTTTGCTTCCGGTGATGGGCAAGGGGAGAAAGTTGGAGCCTTCCAAGCCCCAATGCTGGTTGTACCAAGATAGATTCATTCGATTACCCGCGCAAATTAAGACCCCCCCACCATTTTCTACAAATAAGGGAAGTTCCTGCATCATTGATCCATCCAGACTTTCCAGGTTTGCCAATACGATAAGACTTGTACCCACGGTTGGGTCCATATTTTTGAATTGATCTGTTGGAATCGTACTTGCCTTAATCAGATCTTTCATCTCCAGTTCTGTTCTGGGTTTCCTATTTTTTGCCGTGGTATTTTCTTGAAAAGGAGTGAGGGCTAATTTGATAAAGTCGGTTTCTCCTCGTAACCATTCCCTCGAGGGATCTCCATCGACTAGGAGTACGCCAATTTGCTCAATGACTCCAACCGCTACGCTTCTTCGGTTGTCTTGAGGTAAATCATCCGGTTCGGATAGTTCAATGTGGAGCACCTTCGGGCCCGCTTCATTAAAACGATGCGTAAAAGAAACTTGAGTCGATGCTTGTGGCCCAACGGAGACCATGGCTTCATCAAGAGCCGATTCGTTTTGATCCCCTAACAAGCGAACCAGTAGATTCCCTTCAAAAGATTCATCGCTGAAGTTTCTCAAAGTCGCCCGGATCCGAAGTGGATGGCCGATGCCAACGGTTTGGGCAGACAAAACAATTTTCTCAACGGATAGGTTTTTTTTGGCCGAGTTACCAAAGTCAACCCAAGTTAATTCGGGAGGGTTTGGAGTGGAGTTTAGCCTTTCCCGAAAGGCATCCCCAGTGGCATTTTTCCACTCTTCCCAATCGGGGGTTCGAAAGTCAGACAGCAGGATGATTTCACGCTTTAAGTTCTTACCATTGGAAACGATGGAGAGGGCTTGATCGAGACCAGAGAGGAGAGAGATTTGATCCCCTTGGGCAAATAGACCATCTACCCTCAGTCCAAGGGCTCCGGGGTCCGATGTTGGCTTGTCGAAAACAAGGGCAGGTTCACCGCCTAATTGAATAACCGCGGTCTCCGATTGTGGGTTCATGTTTTGCAAAAATCCAGAGATAAAGGATTGTGCTTTGGAAAAGCCATTGGCGGTATTCATCGACTGGCTATCATCTAGGAGGATAACGGTACTGGCTGGAACTTCTCCGGAAGGTGCGGAAAGTTTTTTTTCCAAGCCCCAATCGGGAACAAACCCAAAGGCTCCCAAGAGGGTGGCAAGCAGGCAGGCAAGGCTGAGTAATCCCCAGAGCCAACCGGTGGTACGGCTGAATGCAATCAGGATCAGGAAGAGGAGGGCGGCGAGGGGAAGAAGGAGGAAAAAAAGAAATGAATTCCAATTCATTACAACCATCCGGGCAAGGGTAAGGGCCAGAATCACCGGTATGGCACAGCGAATCAAAAGAATGATCCATTGCTCCAACTGAATTTGCTTGCGGTTTTTGTGGAGCACTGACTCCAGTAAGTGAGTGGCTCCCCATTTGACGATTTTAAAACGGCTCCGGTTGAATAGGTGTATGGCAAGGGGAACCACCGCCGTAAAGGCTCCCAGAATTAAAATTCCATTTAAAAAGCTCACAGGTGAACGGGCATACCCACCTTGGCCCGTGCGGAGAGGAAGGAAGCCAAGCCTTCGGCATAAGGCTGGTCGGTTGTCATGGAAAAAAGTTGTACCCGATGCTTGTGGCACCCCTGGACCAACGACTCCCGGTATTCTTTGAGATTCTCCAGGTAGGCTTCCTTGAGGTGCATCGGGTCAACGGTGTGTTTCATGCCCTCCTGTTCAAGGCAATCAAACCGGGTCCATGAACGAAATGGAAAATCCAGTTCATCACGGTGCCAAATTTGAAAGATTACCACATCATGTTTGGCGTGATTAAAGTGAGCCAGGCCTTTTAAAATCGATGGAATATCCCCAAAACAATCCGAAATAATGATCACCAGTCCTCGTTTTTTTAACTGGGGTGCGATCTCATGAAAAACGCCACCGAGATCGGTGTCCTCTCCAGCTTTGCTTTTAGCGAGTAGGTCAATAATTTGCCGATTATGAGAGGCACCACCACGGGGTGGAACCATCGATCGAATCTTAGCATCGAAGGTAGTCAACCCCACGCTGTCGGTTTGCCGGAGTGCGAGGTAAGCGAAGCAAGCTGCTAGCCTAGATCCATAAGCTAATTTGCTAGGGCTCTCTTCCTGGTCTCCACCATATCCCATTGATCCGCTGGAATCCAAAAGCAAGTGACATCGCAGGTTGGTTTCCTCTTCATATTCCCGAATGTAAAAGCGGTCACTTTTCGCAAATACTTTCCAATCAAGCCTGCGGATTTCATCGCCCCGGGTATAAGCCCGATGCTGTTTAAATTCGATGCTAAACCCCTTGTGGGGAGAGCGGTGCAGGCCTGAGCAAAAACCTTCCACCACCCGCCTAGCCAATACCTGATGGTTCGCTAGTCGAGATATATCCTTCGGATCAAGAAAGTCGTTGGGGTTAGCCATCCTGTAAAAGGTAGCAGGCTTCTAAAGGATCGCTTCTTTTTTTTCGGGCACCCCTTCCAAGCACCGATCGATAATCGATTCTACGGTAATACCCTCGGCTTCCGCATTGAAGGTCGGAACAATCCGGTGACGTAAAACCGGATGAGCCAAGGCTTTTATATCTTCGACCTTTGCTGCAAAACGACCTTTCAACAAAGCTCGGACTTTGGAACCCAAAATTAGTTGTTGGCAAGCCCTGGGGCCCGGGCCCCAGTCGATCAGATCCTTGACCCAACCCTCAGCACCCGCTTCCTTGGGCCGGGCCATACGTACCAAATCAAGTACATAATCGTATACATGATCGGGCACCGGCACTTTCCGGACGGTTGCCTGACATTTTTGCAGGGTGGCTCCATCAATTACCGGCTCCAGCTTGGATTCGAAAGTGGAAGTAGTTTGCTCGATGATTTGCCTTTCTTCCTCCCGGGTAGGATACTCCACAATCACTTGAAAAAGAAAACGGTCTCGTTGGGCTTCGGGTAAAGGGTAGGTGCCTTCCTGTTCGATCGGGTTTTGGGTGGCTAGTACGAAAAAGGGCTCGTCCAAGTTGTAAGTAGTTCCTCCAATGGTTACGGAATGCTCCTGCATTGCCTCCAAGAGGGCAGCTTGGGTCTTGGGAGGGGTACGATTGATTTCATCTGCTAAAATAATCTGACTGAAAATAGGCCCTTTTTCAAAGACCAACTCCCGACTTCCGGTGGCCTTGTCTTCCTGGATGATATCGGTTCCGGTGATGTCCGCAGGCATCAAATCGGGGGTGAATTGAATCCTGCGAAAACGGAGGTCAATTGCCTGGGATAAGGAACGAATCATCAGGGTCTTGGCCAGTCCGGGAACTCCTTCTAGGAGGCAATGCCCTTTGGCCAGCATGGCAATGATTAGTTGCTCCAAAACCTCATCCTGTCCCACGATCACACGCTGAACTTGTGACTTGATCGTTTCGTAGGATGAAACCAATTCTTGGGCTAGGCTTTCATCGTCTTGGTTGATATTTTGAGAGGACATTTCAAAGAAGATTTTTTTTGGTTTAGTGGACAGCAGCTGGGCATCGAGCCAAACGCTCCTAACATTGAGAATCCACCTTTGGATTCAAAGCAAGAATAATGAAACAAATTTCCGAAAAAATCTGTTACAATTTACGAGTTTGCCAAGCTTTTTTGAATGACTTCAAAAATATCAACCGCCTCGATTTCTTCTCCCGCCATGCCATCCGGTGCTAGTATAACCGGCCAATCCAAAGAATTTTCTGGGATCACCCCGTGGCTTCCCTGCACCAAGCCTGCATCCAGTGGAATCAGATCCATGCGGGTACGAAAGCCCATTTTCTTAGCAAGTAGTTTCTGAAGAACTCGAAGCTTGGGTAAGTTGAGATCGGGATCAAGAAATAATTCCGCCGGGTCGTACCCATATTTTCGGTGGATATCAATACAGCGGGCAAATTCAGGCGCCTTTTCATCCTCCTCCCAATGGTAGTAGGCAAACCAAGCATTTTCCTCTGCAAGTGCGACCAGATCTCCCGATCTTGGATGTTGCAATCCCGCTCTTTCCAACTCTTCCGCCTCCAGAACCCGGGCCACCCCGTCCATGGCTTCGAGACAAGATCTTACTTTTAGTCGATGCTCCCCGTCCTTTTGATTCAGATAGATGTGGGCCATTTGATGGTCGGTCAAAGCAAAGGCCCGGGACCCTCCACAATCCAAGGTTTCCCCTCCGAATTCCTGCTTAATGGACAACCATCCTTGATGGCGGAATTCGCGGTTGGGAAAGATTGCCTTGTCCACTTTGGAAATTCCGTATTCAGATAGAACAAGAGGGGTAATTCCCCGTTGTTCCAAGTATTCGATCAATTCACCCGCAACCTGATCGATCTCCCGCAGGGCTTGCTTACTTCTTGCATCCTCTGGGCCGAAGCGTTGCAAATCATAATCCAAATGAGGAAGGTAAATCAAAGAAAGGTCCGGGTGATGTTTTTCCTCCACCCAGCGTGCGGAATCCGCAATCCATTGAGAAGATGCGATCCCGGCCATCGGTCCCCAGAATGAGGGAAAGGGAAATTCGCCCAAATCATTCTTGATCTCATCGCGTAAAGCCATTGGCTGGCTGTGGATGTCAAAGACTTTGTTTCCATCCGATGCATAGAGTGGACGGGGTGTGATCGAGATCTCCGCGGAGGAATACATATTGTACCACCAGAAGAGTTTGGCGGTACGGAGTTCGGGTCTTCGCTTTCGAACGCTTTCCCAGATTTTTTCTCCCCCGACCAGGGCATTCGATTGTTTCCAGAAATGATGTTCATTGAGATCCCGGTCATACCATCCGTTTCCGACAATTCCGTGCTCTGAAGGAAGTTTTCCGGTCAGGTAAGTGGCTTGAGCGGAACAGGTAAGGGCAGGAAGAACCGGACGAATGCTCGATATCTTTTGGTTTTGGTGTTCCGCGAATGCGGTGATTCGGGGCATGTCGTCACCTAGATGCCGACGGCATAACCCGACGAGATTGACGACGGCGACTCGGGAAGATGCACCCTCCATACTCGTCATAATCGATTACTTATCTTGGCGGACCACTTGTCGTAGCTCCAGATCCTCCACAGATTGAAGGATTTTTTCCTTATCCATGGCATGGACTTCGACCCCTTCTCCAATCCCCTGTAAAAGGGTGATGGTGAGCTCACCCCCAAGATGTTCCCTAAACTCTTCCAAGCCGTCCAGAATAACATGGGAACCCGGTTCGCTTTGAGAAGATAAAATTGGATCGAACAGGCAAAAACCAAGGCGTTCAAGGAGGCGGAGGCAGCGTTCGGCGGAAGCTTTTTTAATCAGCCCAATTTTGGCGGAGTATAATAAATCCACACCTAAACCAATAGCTACAGCATCCCCATGTCCAATTCGAAAGTCAGATATTTGTTCGATTTTATGAGCCACCCAATGCCCAAAGTCCAATGGTCGGGCCGAGCCAACCTCGAAAGGATCACCTGAACCCGCGATGTGTTCCAGATGAAGTGCGGCGCTCTTTCGGATAACCTGTTCGATGGCAACTTCATCAAATTGAGCTAATTCATCTGCCCGCACTTCGATCTGTTCAAAAAAGGAGCGGTCCCGGATTAAGGCAACTTTGACTGCCTCCACAAATCCAGCTCTTTTTTGCCCATGAGGTAAGCCTCGCAAAAAGTGAAAATCATTAATCACCGCGTACGGAACGGAAAAGGTACCGACCCAATTTTTTTTGCCAAAATAGTTGATTCCGTTTTTCACACCAACCCCTCCATCCCCCTGGCTGAGGGTGGTTGTTGGGAACCGAACAAGTCGGACACCACGATGAGCGGTGGAAGCAGCGAAGCCAACGAGGTCCAAAGCGGCCCCACCTCCAATTACCACGACATAGGAATGACGACAAAGGGCATAGGTATTGAGATCATTCCAAATCTTATCGACCAGTTCCCATTCATTCTTGGCGGACTCACCACCACGAATAAAGACCGGGGAGCAAACGAGTTTCAAAGAATCTTCCCTAGCCTTGAAATAACTTTCAATTTTCTCGGGTAGGTTGGGGTTTCCATCCAGAATTCCCTCATCCAAATAAACGACCACTTTAGATAGTTGGTTCTTGCGATGGGATTGTACGATGCCGGCTAAGGTTTCATTAGCATGGGAAAAAGAGTCTTTGGTAAAGTAAACCCGGTGACAAAAGTCTAATCGTATGTTCTTTCGGATCGTGGAGTAGGTAGAAGGCATAATAAA
>CESP01088609.1_pt1 | contig 14255 bp, 15 predicted proteins | sample 531211 | NCBI WGS metagenome assembly CESP01 (sample SAMEA2622074, study PRJEB7988) | marine metagenome | biome: marine biome (ENVO:00000447); feature: surface water layer (ENVO:00002042); material: "saline water (ENVO:00002010), including plankton (ENVO:xxxxxxxx)" | depth 5 m | reverse complement strand
TACTCTTCAATAAGAACATCGGCACGATATCTCTTTTTAGAATCTTTGTTGTCAATCAATGGGTCGTTAAAGGCATCGACATGTCCAGAAGCTTTCCAGGTGCTGGGATGCATAAAAATAGCAGAGTCTAAGCCTACTATATTATCGTTCATATTGACCATCGATTTCCACCAGTAGTTGCGAATATTATTTTTTAGCTCTACGCCATTTGGACCATAATCGTATACCGCACTTAAACCGTCATAAAGCTCACTCGACTGAAAAATAAAACCATACTCTTTAGAATGAGCCACTACTTTCTTAAATACTTCTTCATAATTTGCCATGTCGCAAAAATAAACATATTAGTTACATTATTACATGCCGTTTAGTTATCTTTGTTATATGATTCAGGTTGAGGATAAAATTGTTTCTTTTGATGTTTTTGAAAAGCAATTTGTTTGTGATCTGTCAGCATGTAAAGGAGCTTGTTGTGTTGATGGCGATGCTGGTGCTCCACTAACAGACGATGAGCTCGATGTTCTTTCTAAAATTTTTGATGAGGTAAAACCTTACATGCGTCAAGAGGGCATAACAGCCATAGAGCAACAAGGCATGTATGTGGTAGATGTTGACGGGGATAATACGACTGCTTTAGTCAATAATAGGGAGTGTGCTTTTGTTTCTTTTGACCAAGACGGGACAGCTAAATGCAGCATAGAACAAGCCCATCATGACGGTAAAATAGAATTTAAAAAACCCATCTCTTGTCACCTATTTCCGATAAGAACAAAGAAGTACAGAGATTTTGAAGCTGTTAATTATGAGTTCATTGATATATGCCAACCCGCCTGTGAATGTGGACAAAAATTACAAGTCCCAGTTTACCGTTTTTTGAAAGAACCACTTATTAGAAGTTATGGTGAAGGGTGGTTTGAACAATTGTCCGAGGCAGCTCGTTTGTTAAAAAAGAATTAAATTATTTTTTATAACTATCAACTTTTAAAAATTAAAATTGTGAATTGACGTTCATTTTTTTTTGAAAAAAAAGTTGAGAAAATAAAAAAAAATAAATCCCTTGAGTAAGACTAAAAATTTTGAATCTAAAAAATTGAAGTAGTGTTAAAAACTTGAAATCATTGTGAATAAAATTGAATTGCATTCCATTTTTTTTTTTGAAACTTTTGTTGTGAATTTATTCACGAGTTAAACGCAAACTTCGTTTTTCTTAAGTTTGAATAGATTGTTTTAAGGAGTAAATCCCGATAATATTAAGCTAACCAAGACAAGTTAGCAACATACAGACCGAATGTTGCTATGGAATGTCTTTCGCTAATTTTTAAATATAAGATATGGATAAAATCATTTTCAAAAGAGATCAATCTCAGCAAAAATTTAACCCGCAAAAGATTACAGATGCTATATCTTATGCTATGCTAGCCGTAAAAGAAGGAGATATTGACGCAGCAAAAAAAATAACGGAAAATGTTGTTCAAAAGTTAGATCTCAAAATTCAGAATAATCCAAGATATATCCCCAATGTTGAAGAGATTCAGGATATGGTTGAAAATGAATTAATGTTGACTAATTTCTTTAAAACAGCCAAAGCCTACATTTTGTACAGAAACAAGCAGGCTGTTAAGCGCGAAAGAAATATTTTTGCTAAGAGAATGAATCTTAAGCCCTTTGAATATCCTGAATTGTACGAATATGTGCCAGCAATAAGACATTCCTATTGGATTCATTCAGAATTTAATTTCACTAGTGACATTCAGGACTTTAAGGCAAAGCTTACTGAAAGAGAACGAAATGCTATAAAGAATGCAATGCTAGCTATTTCTCAAATAGAAGTAGCAGTAAAATCTTTTTGGGGTGACATACACAAAGTCATCACAAAACCAGAAGTTGGATCGGTAGGCGCAACATTTGCTGAAAGTGAAGTAAGACACGCAGATGCTTATTCTCACCTTCTTGAAATTTTAGGTTTAAACGGCGAATTTGAAAAAATAAAAGATAACCCAGTCCTTACAAGACGTGTAAGATATCTGGAAGCATCGTTATTGAACGCAAAAAGTTCAGATCATCAAGAATACACTGAGTCAATACTATTATTTTCTCTTTTTATTGAGCATGTTTCACTCTTTTCTCAATTTTTGATTATAATGGCTTTCAACAAGCATAGAAATATGCTAAAAGGTATCTCAAATGTTGTTGAAGCTACTTCAAAAGAAGAGCAAATACACGGAGATTTTGGTATCGATATTATTAATATCATCAAAAAAGAAAACCCAGACTGGTTCGATGAGCTATATATAAGTAAAATACACACAATGTGTAAAGAAGCTTACGATTCAGAAATGGATATAGTTAGATGGATCTTTGAAGATGGTGAATTGGATTTTGTTCCAATTAATCAGATAGATGAGTTCTTAAAAGATAGATTTAATAAATCACTAGAAAGTATAGGCTTCCCCAAACTTTTTGAAGTAGATGCAGAAGTTTTACAAGCTACTGAGTGGTTCAATGATGAAATTATTGGCACTAAACATGGTGACTTTTTCGTAAAAAGATCCATAAACTACAGCAAAAGAACACAAAGTATAACCTCTGACGATTTATTTTAAAAATTAAAATGAAAACTACATCACAACCAAACACCATAGCAAAGCAAGAAAAAGACCAATTACGCAATACGTCAACGCATGTATTAAAACCAAATGAAAAGTCTGAAAATTTTGAATGGCTAACAGAGCATAGCCGTCAGTTTTTAGCTTCTGGATATTTGTCCGACAATGAAACACCAGAGCAAAGAATAAAAGCTATTGCAGATAACGCCGAAAAGATTTTGAATATTACAGGCTTTTCTGATAAATTTTATCATTATATGTCAGAGGGATTTTATTCGTTAGCTTCTCCTGTTTGGTCAAATTTTGGAAAAGAAAGAGGACTACCTATAAGCTGCTTTGGTTCTAATGTTGATGATGATATGGGAAATATTCTTTACACTCAATCTGAAGTAGGAATGATGTCCAAACTCGGTGGAGGCACATCAGGTTATTTTGGTCACATACGCTACAGAGGTGCAGAAGTAAAGGACAATGGTGTTGCCTCAGGAGCTGTACATATTATGCAGTTATTTGAATCCATGGTTGATGTTGTGAGTCAAGGGTCTGTTAGAAGAGGACGGTTTTCCCCTTATCTTCCTGTCGAACACAAAGATATTGATGAATTTTTAGATATTGGAACCGAAGGAAATCCAATTCAGGAATTAACTCATGGTGTTTCAATTACTGACGAATGGATGCAGAAAATGATAGATGGCGATTCAGATAAAAGAAAAATTTGGGCCAAGATTATTCAAAGAAGATGTGAAATAGGATACCCTTACATTTTTTTTAAAGATAAAGCTAACAATGGCGCTCCAGAAGTATTTAGAGATAAAAACTTAAGCATAAACGCTAGCAATCTCTGCACAGAAATTATGCTTCCCTCAAACACTAATTGGTCATTTGTTTGTGTTTTATCGTCAATTAATCTGCTTCATTATGACAAATGGAAGGATACTGATGCCGTACAAACAATGGTTTATTTTTTAGATGCTGTTATAACAGAATTTTTAACTAAGTTAGAGAGCTATAGAGATTCCGAAAGTAACGATGACAAACAAACTTTCTTATTTATGGAACGAGCCTATAATTTTGCTAAAGACAATCGCGCCCTAGGAATGGGTGTTTTAGGTTGGCACTCATTACTGCAATCAAAGTCACTTCCATTTGATTCACAAGATGCTTTTGATTTGAATAGCGAGGTCTTTAAATTGATTAAGTCTAACTCTTATAAAGCATCAGCAGAATTAGCAGAAAAATTTGGTGAACCAAAAACACTTAAAGGGTATGGAAGACGTAATGCAACGTTAAATGCTATTGCACCAACAACTTCATCAGCTTTTATATTAGGACAAGTATCTCAGGGCATTGAGCCAATTTGGTCTAATATTTATGTAAAAGATATCGCTAAAGTTAAAACAACTATCAAAAACCCTTTTTTAGTTAAGTTACTATCCGAAAAAGGTTATGACAATAAAGAAGTATGGGATAGCATAAGAGAATATGACGGTTCAGTTCAACACCTAGATATATTGACAGATCATGAGAAGAGTGTATTCAAAACCTATTCTGAAATTGACCAAATGGATATTATTTATCAAGCTGCTAACAGACAAAATCATATTGATCAGGGTCAGTCTTTAAATATTATGATTCACCCCGACATGTCACCTAAAGAAATCAATAAGATACATATAACGGCTTGGAAATTAAATATCAAGTCTCTGTATTATCAACATAGTATGAACGCTGCCCAAAAGTTTAAGCAGAAAAAAGAATGTGAAAGTTGCGAGGGATAATTTTTACAATATATCCAAAAAAAAAGCTCAACACTTAGTGAGCTTTTTTATTTAGGATATGTTTTTTATCTAACAGAATGCATTCTCTCCTGTTATATCTAGTCCTGTTATTAATAAATGAATATCGTGTGTTCCTTCATAAGTAACGACTGATTCTAAATTCATCATATGGCGCATAATAGGATATTCTCCCGTGATACCCATACCACCTAACACTTGGCGAGCATCTCTTGCTATATTCAAAGCTATATTAACGTTATTTCTCTTACACATAGATATTTGTGCAGACGTCGCTCTTCCTTCATTTCTAAGAACTCCTAAGCGCCAAGTGATAAATTGAGCTTTAGTGATTTCAGTAATCATTTCAGCTAACTTTTTCTGCTGTAATTGAAAACCAGCAATAGGTTTGCCAAATTGAATACGTTGCTTAGAATACCTTAAGGCACTGTCATAGCAATCCATAGCGGCACCAATGGCTCCCCATGCAATTCCATAGCGTGCTGAGTCTAAACATCCTAAAGGCGCCCCAAGACCATCTTTGTTAGGCAATAAATTTTCTTTGGGTACTTTCACATTATCAAAGACTAATTCTCCTGTTGCAGATGCTCTTAAACTCCATTTATTATGTGTTTCTGGCGTGGTAAAACCCTCCATACTTCTTTCTACTATCAAGCCTTTAATACGACCTTCTTCGTTTTTTGCCCAGACAATTGCGATATCTGCAAAGGGGGAATTAGAAATCCATAATTTGGCGCCATTTAGAAGGTAATAATCCCCTTTATCTTTGAAGTTGGTTACCATTCCTCCAGGGTTTGACCCAAAGTCAGGTTCAGTAAGACCGAAACAACCAACCATTTCACCACTTGCTAGTTTGGGAAGAAAACGCTGACGCTGTTCTTCGTTACCATACTTGAAAATAGGATACATAACTAAGGACGACTGAACAGAGGCAGTCGAGCGAATACCACTATCCCCTCTTTCCAACTCTTGCATTATTAAACCATATGAAATTTGGTCTAAGCCAGCACCCCCATATTTTGATGGGATGTAAGGTCCAAAAGCACCAATCTCAGCTAAACCACTAATAAGGTGTTTAGGAAATTCTGCTTTCTGACAGTAATCCTCAATGATTGGTGAAACTTCTCTTTTTACCCAATCCCTGGAAGCATCTCGAACTAATTTGTGTTCCTCATTTAGCAACTCATCTAATTGAAAGTAATCAGGTGCTTGAAATAAATCTGTTGACATAATAATAATAATTAGTAGGGAACAAAATTATTGAATAATTTATGATAAATAGCTAAATTGCGCGAAAATCATCTCAAATGAGGTTTATTGCTTTTTTTGCTTTTCTATTTGCAATTTTATTTGCTTCATGTAAAAAGGAAGAAATACCAGAATTAGTTGAACCTATCCTCCAAGAGGAAACATACTCAAGCATTAAGATTATACTAGAGTCGTCTTGTTTAGGTAGTCACTCACCTGATCAAAATACATATATCATTGACATGACAAACTATCAATCCAAAAAAAAATATTTAGATGGAACAAATACAATGATAGATAGACTTAATTCAGATGATGAATTTTATCGAATGCCACCTTATTGTAATCTCTTAGATGTCGATAAGCAAAAGTTAATAGATTGGATAAACAACGGATATTTTGAGTAGATGGATTTAATAGCAAACTTAAATCCAACATCATCCACCCAATGGGTATTTTTGTCTTTTCTTATAATTTTAGCCTACATAACAATCGTAAAGTTTTATTTTTCGAATCAATTTTCACTTATTTTAAGGTCATCATATAGTAAAAAATTTTCTAATCAATACCTTAGAGATGAAACAAACTCAAAATATAAGTTATATCTTTTACCAGTTTTTATTTTATCTCTTTCCTTATTTCTATCTTTTCAAGATCCTTCTTTAATTTTTTTTGTAAAATGTATTTTTTGGATTAGCTTTTATTTAGTTATAAAGTATTTTATTTTAATCTTTTTAGCGAATATTTTTGAAAAACAATATTTGTATGAAGAGATTATTTTTCAGTCATTTTTATACGAAAAAGTAGTCGGAGTTGTTCTGTTTCCTCTAACTATGGTTTTGTTTTATGGATCTATAAAAGCAGATTTTATAGTTAAATTCATTACTATTTTTTTGATATTTAGTTTGTTGTATAAATGGTTAAGAATTCTGTATTTGAGTTTTTTTAACAGTTCACTTTCTAAAGCTCACATAATTATATATCTTTGCACATTCGAAATTTTGCCAATTACGGTTATAATAAAACACCTTTATTAAATCATTTTTGGTCTAATGTGGAACAATAAATAAACAGTCTTTTGAAAGAGAATAAAGTTAAGACCATTTTGGTTTCTCAGCCTAAACCTGAATCTGACAAATCACCCTATTTCAGCTTAGCAAAGAAATGTAATGTAAAGATTGATTTCAGACCTTTTATTCATGTTGAAGGTTTAACAGCAAAAGAATTCCGTCAACAAAAGATAAGTATTCTTAGTCATAATGCTGTAATTTTTACTAGCAAAAACTCAATGGATCATTTTTTCAGAATGTGTGAAGCTACTCGTATTACTGTCTCTGAAGAAATGAAGTATTTTTGTGTGTCAGAGGCAATTGCCTATTATCTTCAAAAATATATCACTTACAGAAAGCGTAAAGTATTTATTGGAAGACAAAAAATTGAAGATTTATTACCTGTATTGAAGAAGAATAAAGATAGTAAGTTTCTATTACCTTGTTCGGACATTTTGAAAGATAGTATACCCAATTTTTTGGCTAAAAGTGGCTTTGATTTCACAAAGGCGGTTATGTATAAAACTGTATGCAGCGACTTGTCAGATTTGGAAAATGTATTTTATGATATATTAGTATTCTATTCTCCTTCAGGAATTAAATCATTATTTCAGAATTATCCTAATTTCAAGCAAAATAATACACGAATTGCAGCTTTCGGACCAACAACCTCTAAAGCTGTTACAGATGCTGGATTAAAACTCAATATTAAAGCTCCAAGTCCTGAAAATCCATCTATGACAATGGCGCTAGAACAATACATCAAACAAGTAAACAAACGATAGTAAGTTTATTTTTTATTAATATGGCCTCACAACAACTATCAAAAAAAGATAGGCTCTACTGTTCTCGAAAAATTGAAACTCTTTTTTCAGAGGGAGAAAGGCTACACGAATTTCCATTTAAAGCCATTTGGCAAAAAGATGACACTTTACAATCAACAGTCAAAGTAGCAGTAAGTGTTCCAAAAAAAAAACTTTCCAAGGCTAGTCAACGCAATCATGTAAAACGTTTGATAAGAGAAGCTTATAGAAAACACAACTCGCTTCTTGTAGAAAAATTATTGCATGAAAATAAATCAATTAATTTAATGTTAGTTTATACTTTAACAAGCATTTTATCATTCACTGAAATTGAAGATAAAATAAGTGTAACTTTGCAACGTTTAGCAGATGAAGTATGAGACGATTAATTTCAGTGTTGCTGCAGTCTATAATTTTATTTTATAAAGGAGCAATTTCACCTTTGTTTTCGCCCCAATGTAGATATTCTCCTAGTTGTTCAGAATATGGACTTCAAGCAATAAAAAAACACGGACCTTATAAAGGTTTGTGCTTAACCATTAAGCGTATATTAAGCTGTCACCCTTGGGGCGGCAATGGTCATGACCCGGTTCCTTAACACTCAATAAAAACAATGAAAAAAATTAAAAAATACATGATTATTATTGGCTTATCATTAGCCAGTATTTTATCCATTGGCTTTGTAGATAACTTCTTCGAAGTTTCCAAAAATCTTGACATTTTTAGTTCCTTATATAAAGAACTAAATATATTCTATGTTGATGAAACTGACGCTGGTGAACTGATGAAAATCGGTATAGATGCCATGTTGGAATCTCTTGATCCTTATACCACATACATTCCAGAATCCGAAATGGAAGATTTTGAATTTATGACAACAGGACAGTATGGAGGTATAGGAGCTGTTATTACTAAAAATGGTGACTGGGTATATGTTAGTGAGCCTTACGAAGGTTTTCCTGCTGACAATGCTGGACTTATTGCTGGTGATAAGTTTGTTGAAATTGCTGGTGAATCTGCTAAAAATAAGTCAACCGAAGAGGTTAGCAAAGTGCTTAAAGGCGAACCTAATACAGCCGTTAAAGTACTGATTAAAAGAGAAGGCCTTTCCAAGCCTTTTGAGGTAGAAATAATAAGAAAAGAAATTAAGCTAAATTCAGTGCCGTATTATGGCTTAATTTCTGATAGTATTGGATATATCAAAACACGTTCTTTTACTCGCAACATTTCTAAAGAAGTGATTGACGCTTATAATGATATGAATGTCAACGATGATTTAAAAGGTTTGGTTTTAGATTTAAGAGGAAACCCTGGCGGTCTTCTAAATGAGGCTATTAGTATGGCTAATATTTTTATCGAAAGAGGTAAAGAAATTGTTTTTACAAAAGGAAAAATTAAAGATTGGGACAAAAGCTATATAGCAAGAAACGACGCTATTGATACAAATATTCCTTTAGTTGTTCTGATAAATAGGACTTCAGCTTCAGCATCTGAAATAGTTTCTGGCGCTTTACAAGATTTTGATAGAGGTGTTGTAATCGGCCAACGCAGTTTTGGTAAGGGTTTGGTTCAACAAACTAGAAAATTGAGCTATAATGCTCAGCTAAAGTTAACTACTGCAAAATATTATATGCCTAGTGGAAGGTGTATTCAAGCACTTGATTACTCTAATAGAGATGAAGATGGAAGTGTAGGTAAAATACCCGATAGTCTCAGAACAGAATTCAAAACGTTAATTAATAAACGTTCTGTTTTTGATGGAGGAGGTATTACTCCAGACATTATAATTGAACCTGATAAATTTAGTAATATTTTGAGAAGTTTAGTTTCTAAACGTCATATTTTCAATTTTGCTAATCTCTACAGAAGAAATAATGAATCAATTGATGACGCTAAATCTTTCGTTATTAGAGATGATGTTTATAATCAGTTCAAGCAATACCTCAACGACAAGGAATATGAGTACGAAACTAAAACCGAAAAAGCGATTAAAAAACTTAAAAAAGATGCTGAAGGCGAAAAATATCTTTCCGAACTACAACATCAATTGGAAATATTAAGTTCAAAAATGGAAGAAAGTAAAAATAACGATATTGAACGCTTCAAATCAGAGATTAGCGAGCTTTTAGAAATGGAAATAGTAACAAGATATTTCTATCAAAAAGGAAAAATTGAAACAACATTAAAGCATGATGAAGAAATAGCAAAAGCCATCGAAGTTTTGGATAATATGGAGCTTTATGATGCTATCCTTCGTGGTGATAGCAAGCAGTAATGAAGCCTAAAGGAATAGTATTAATTATATTAGCATTTTTTGCCCCCATATCAATTTTTATAACAGACGTAGCCGTTTTTTCTCTTGGTATTTTATGGTTATTTGAGGGTCAGTTTAAATCAAAGTGGGATAAGATTAAATCTAGCCCCTGGATACTATCTTTATTAGCTTTATTTTTTATTTATGTAGTGGGTATTCTTTGGGGAACTAATCATCAATGGGCTGAATGGGTGTTTCAAAAAAGTGTATTACTTTTACTTTTACCTATTTTATATACTCTTAAATTTAGTCAAAAAGAGGTAAAATATTCATTGTTTGCTTTTCTTTCAGCTACAACACTATCGGCTCTCATTGCCAATTTGATAAATCTAGGATGGATAAATCATCTTTTTAAATACTCTTCTATTTTTGCTAAAAGTTGGCATTATCCGGCCTTTATGACTTATACAGATCACAATATATTTTTAGCTTTTTCATTACTTATTGTTCTTTTCCTTTGGTTCAATACCAATTCCAATAAAAAGTTAAGAATACTACTAATTTTTATTTCTATCTTATCCTTAATGAGTCTATATACTGAAAATGGCAGATCTGGACAGCTTGCTTTTATACTTATTTTTTTATCCTTTTTTATAATTACTTTTTGGCAAAAGAAAAGACTTATTTTTCTATCTGTTTTGTCTTTAATAGTAATTAATTCAATAGCTTATTTTTTATCTCCTAATTTTAAGAACAGAATAGATAGTATTCGAATACAACTTTCGCACTTAGAAAAAAATAAGGTAAATAGTTTAAATACGCGTTATTATCTTTACAGTTATTCCTATGAAAAAATAAAAGAAAAACCATTAATGGGTTATGGTACCGGAAGCTTTGTAAAGGAGTTTTCATCAATTAGTGAACATGCATCTAAAATCCTTGCTGGGATTCACAAAACCCCTCATAATAATTACCTTTTTATTTGGTTTGAACTTGGGTTAATAGGACTATTGGTTTTTTTATCCATATTCTTTTTTCAACTTAAGGCATATAAGTCACTAAATAAAGGTTATTTTCGCATGATTTTTCCTGCTGTCTTTCTAGTAATAATGTTGACAGATACACATCTACAAAATCATAATACAGCAGTTTTGTATTGTTATCTGTCTTTCATTTTTTCGACTTATTCTTTCGAATAAATACGTTTTATTCTACGATTTAGAGTTGCCATTATTTCGTACGGAATAGTATCCAAGTCGTTTGCTAATTTAGAAACACTGTATTTAGGACTAAAGATAGTAACCTCTTGCCCTTCTTTAGCATAGACTTCAGAAATGTCGGCTACGAAACTATCCATACTTATATCACCAATTATACGACATGCAGTATCATTTATGAAGACTTGCCCATTTTGGTTTCCTAATTTTCTATTAAGTCCGTCGGCATATCCAACAGGTATAACTGCAATGTGTAAATCTTTATCAGCTACAAATGAGTTTTGATATCCTACACACTGACCTTTTTTGATAAGTCTTGTTTGACTGATTATACTTTTTAAGCTGAAGATTTGTTTCAATTTAGGATGTTCTAATCCTCCAAACAGAGCAATCCCTAACCTAACCCATTCATTGGAGTTAGTATTAAAACGCATAGCTCCATTACTATTCATAACATGAGATGGAATATTTATTTCAAGATGGTTTTCTAGATTTTCACATATGTTTTTAAATCGCTGAATTTGTACTTCACTAAAATCATCTTTATTTGGATCATTAGAAGATGATAAATGTGAACATACACTCTCAACATTGAGTTGAGGATTGTTTTTAAGTAACAGAGAGATTTTTTGTAAGTCACTAGTTTCAAACCCATATCTATTCATACCTGTATTAAACTTCAAATGAATAGAAACCTTCTCTTTACAATTGGCATATAACTCAAGAAGTCTGTGATTAAATATCACAGGCTCTAATTGATATTTAATTATTGTATTTATACTTTTATAAGCTGGATTAGCAACAATAATTCCTTTGCTTATACCTTCTTTTCGTAATTGAACACCCTCCTCAAAGTCTGCAACCCAAAAAGCGTGAACGCCCAATTTTTCTAGAAATTTTGAAATTTCTATATCACCCAATCCATAAGCAAACGCTTTAACTACGGCAATAGTTTTTATCCCTTTTGGAAGTTTACTTTTAAGAAAGTTAAAGTTAGCCTCAAGTGTAGTGAGGTTTATATGCAATATGGTTTCGTGGTTATTTGTCATTATTTATTAAAACAAATTCTGCAACGGGCTTCGTACTCCTTCTTTTCTCCCAATAGTATTTGCTCGTCTTTATCAACTATTCTATATGAGTAATTAGCTAAATTGCCACATTGCACACAAATAGCTCGAACTTTAGTCACATCTTCTGCAATAGACATCAATTGTGGGATAGGTTCAAAGGGATTGCCTTCATAATCCATATCTAAAGCAGCAATAATAATACGAACTCCCTTATTTGCTAATTTGTTACACACTTCAACTAAATTATTATTGAAAAATTGTGCTTCATCAATCCCTATTACTTCTTTTTTTTTACTTAATTCGATAATATCAGTTGCATCATCTACAGCCACACAATCTATTGCCCTCATATTATGGGACACAACTTTATCCTTGTTGTATCTGTTTTCGATAGATGGCTTGAATATAATTACACTTTGCTTGGCTATTTTAGCTCGTCTAAGTCTTCTAATTAATTCTTCTGTTTTGCCTGAGAACATGGAACCACATATGACTTCAATACTTCCTTTTATAATTTCATTTTTTTCTAAAAACATTAGATTAACTTTGTGAACAAATGTAAGCATTGATTTACATCTAATACTATGAGAACTTATTTTCTTGTCATTCTTTTATTTTTTAATTTAAGTTTTAGTGCTTATGCTCAAGTTAATACATCTGATATTAATCCTTACAGATTAGGTGTTGTTTTAACAAGTGGAGTATCTGCATTAGCAGGCTCTTACATTTATGTTCAAAATTCTTGGTGGAGCAACCAGTCTAGATCATTTCATTTTGACGATGGTTCTGACCTTAGATATGCTAGAAATATAGATAAAGGGGGACACTTTTTTGGAGGTGTACTTGTTGCAGATCTTTCTCATTCTAATTTGAAATGGGTAGGTATGAATGAAAAGAAATCATATTGGTGTGGAGCAGCTATGGGCTCTTTTATACAATTAGCTATAGAGTTGAAAGATGCTTATGCTCCTTACTGGGGTTTTAGTCTTTGGGATTTTGGAACAGGCTCTATTGGAGCATTAGTCCCTATTGCAGAAAGGTACTGGAAGCCTATGAAATATATCGATTTCAAAATGAGTTATTACAAAAGAAGTAATCACTATTGGGAGCTTGGCGAACAACAAAAACCTTGGGCTCCGCCTCATCCACATGCCTATCAAGATGATTATATTAATCAAACCTACTGGTTAACTGTTTATCCACTAAAGGATAGGAACATAGATGTTGGGCTATCTGTTGGTTTTGGCTTGGATGATTCTCAATGCCTCACTCCTGGAGGTACAAAAGTTGGAGGCAATAACGAAATTTATATTGCATTAGACTATGATTTAAAGCTTGCTCTCAAACGTTGGGACACACCGACGGCAAAGCGTATTAAACATTGGTTAAATTATATAAAAATCCCTGCTCCAACTGTCTTAATCACACCTGAAACCAAATTTTACCCTATTTTCTTTTAAATTTGTGTAATGGCAAAATTGTTTGTAGTTCCCACACCTATTGGAAATCTAGAAGATTTTACTTTCAGAGCAGTTCGTATACTTGAGGAAGTTGACCTAATCTTGGCTGAAGATACACGCACTAGTGCTAAATTAATGGCTCACTACCAAATATCTACTACTATGCGTTCACATCATATGTATAATGAGCATAAAACGATAGATAAATGGATTGAGCTTTTATTAGACGGGAAAACTATTGCATTAATTACAGACGCTGGAACCCCAGCTATTTCTGATCCTGGTTTTTTATTGGTTAGAGAATGTGTGAAAAACGGTATTGAGGTAGATTGTTTACCTGGATCTACAGCTTTTGTTCCTGCACTTGTCAATTCTGGTTTACCTTGTGAAAAGTTTGTTTTTGAGGGTTTTTTACCTCATAAAAAAGGAAGACAGACTATCTTAAAAGTTTTAGCAGATGAAAGTAAAACGATGGTATTTTATGAATCTCCTTATAGAATTAAAAAAACATTAGCGCAATTTGTCGAATATATGGGAGAAGATAGAAATGTTTCTGTTTCTAGAGAAATTAGTAAGAAATTTGAAGAAACAATTAGGGGAAGTGTTGCGGAAGTATTAGCTCACTTTGAAACCAAAGAACCTAAAGGAGAATTTGTGATAGTATTAGAGGGCAAATAAATGATAGATATAAAAAAACAAGAGTTTACTAAACCACTTATTATTGCTGGGCCTTGTAGTGCAGAAAGTCAAGA
>CESP01068219.1_pt1 | contig 14309 bp, 17 predicted proteins | sample 531211 | NCBI WGS metagenome assembly CESP01 (sample SAMEA2622074, study PRJEB7988) | marine metagenome | biome: marine biome (ENVO:00000447); feature: surface water layer (ENVO:00002042); material: "saline water (ENVO:00002010), including plankton (ENVO:xxxxxxxx)" | depth 5 m | reverse complement strand
TTGATAAAATCTGGAACAGAATATTTTAATTTTCCAAAATTTTTAGAGACATAAGTATCTTCTTCATTTGTAGAATGAGTCCCTTTACCAGTTATTAATAGTAATTCTTTGTATTTTTTTTCAACACAATATGTGATTACTTCTCTAACTTTACTATTTGCTTGATCAAGCGTAAAACCGTGAAGATCAAATTTAAATCTCTCTTTACTTATATTTCTTTGAATTTTATTATCTTTATCGTAAATTCCAGAGGGATCTTTAATGTAATCTTCCCAGGTTTGTTTATCCTCTTGAGAAAGATCCTTTTTTTTAATCACTGACTGATGATTTCAGATAAATACCAATTTGGACTTTTATTATTTATATTTTTTGTAAATTTCCAACTATCCGTAACAAATTTGATCTTGTCAGGATTTCCTTCAATAATTTTATTATCTTTGTCTTTTTTTACAGAAATTACTTCTGCAACAAATTTGACAGTAGCAAATAAATTGTCTTTTATTTTTTCATATTTTTCCACTGAAGACTCTTTTATGCCTATAAAAGTAAACTCTGATTTTATATTTTCTTTTTTTCTGACCTTGATAGCTTCAGAAAAATTTGTAAACATATTTGGTGAAAGTAAAGATTTTAATTTAATCAAGTCACCTGTAGAAAAAGAAGTTAAAATACTCTCGTAAGCAATCTCCGCTCCTCTTAAAAATTCTTTTTTTTCCTTGCCTTCTAAAACATTCAAGTTTTGCTTTGCTGGCTCAGACTCTTTTTTTGGAATACTAAAATTCTTATCTGTAAAATTTGGATAGACCTTTGACTCGTGCCCAGTTTTTCTACCTAAAATACTCCTTAGTCGCAAAATTATGAAACCTGCGATCATTCCAAGCAAAATTATATCTAAATATCCAAAACTGTTACTCATAATTTGATAAATATACATGAATAATATAATTTTGTATCAGACAAATGAACACATTTTTACTAATTTTTATTGGATTGCCTGCTTTAGAAATTTTTTTCATGATTAAAATTGGAGGTAAAATTGGCGCTTTAAACACTATATCCTTGATATTTTTAACAGCTATTGTGGGTGTTTTTTTTGCACGGATTCAGGGTATTCAAACACTGAGGTCAGGGTTAATTAATTTGTACCAAAACAAAGCACCAATTTATGAATTGATGTCCGGGGCAACAATTGCATTTGCATCTTTATTATTAATTGTGCCAGGTTTTTTTACTGATTTAATAGGTTTTTTGTTATTAATCCCTTTTACTAGAAAAATAATATTTAAAATTTTTATAAACAGGAATTCAGTGGAAAGTAAAGATAAAAAAACTAATAAAACTATTGATGGAGAAATAGTTAATAGAGATAAAGATGAGTTATAAAATAATTGGTAAATATATAAGAGATCTCAATTTTAAAATCCCTAATCCTAAGTCTTTTTTTTTACTTTCAAAAAATATATCTAATTACAAAATAAATATTGATATAAAAAGTAATCAAATCAAACAAAACATTATTGAAATATTGGCTACATTGAATTTAGCACCAATTAAGAATGACTTTGAAAAAATTGAAACTAAAATTGTTTTTGCGACAATTATTGAATTAACAGATGATAAAATCCAAAAAGGTGAAATCGAAAAAATAATTTTAATAAAAGTTCCCTCTCAAATATATCCAGAACTTAGATCGATATTTGTGAGGTTATTTGAAAATTCAGGATTTAAAAACGTCAAAATTAACGAAAGTGTGGACTTTGAAAAATTATATAATATGAAGCGTATTCAATAAAAATTTTTTTTAAGTTCTTTTTTTAAGAATTCTTTATGCATATTTATTTCATCCTCTGAAATTTTAACAATTTCTTTATTATAGTCATTATTTTTTTCAAAATTTTTTTTGGAAACATTGGATGACAAGTTAAATTTTGGCTCTTTAGCATCCAATAAGTTAATATATACTTCTCTTAACAATTCACAATCTAACAATGCATTGTGTTTTAATCTTTTTGACAAGTCAATATTGAACTTTTTACAAAGTGCATCCAGAGAATTGGAAGTGCCTGGAAATTTATTTCTTGCAATTTCTAGAGAGTCAATAACTACCTCATTATCGATAAGTTCTTTTTTTATTGCATTCAACTCACCATTGAGAAAACCTAAATCAAAAGGTGCATTATGAATAATAATTTTCTTACCTTTGACAAATTTAATAAAATCATCAGCAACTACGTCAAAAGTTTCTTTATCACCCAAAAATTCTCTGGAAAAACCATGAATTTTAAAGGCGGCATCGGGTACATCTCTTTTAGGATTTATGAGTTTATGGAAAACTTTTCCAGTTGGGATCAGTTCTTTTGTCTCAATACAAGCAATTTCAACAATTTTATGCCCCTCTCTAAAAGATAACCCGGTAGTTTCAGTATCTAAAAAAACTTCATTCATGAGTATTTAATATATCTAATAATTTTTTTTTTAAAATCTTAATATTTTTTTCATTTTTGATTATATGATCGCAATATTTCACTTTTTTTTTATCGGTTAATTGTTTCTTATCTAGTATATCGAAAAAACCTCTTTTCCCTCCTTTAAATATGAACCTTTTTAATCTTATTTTTTTTTTTGCTTGTATAAAATAAATAACATCAAAATATTTCATTAAATTTCCCTCTATTAGAAGAGGAATTTCATAAAAAATTAAAGACTTTTTTTTATGTTTTTTAGAAAAGGATTTCATCTCTTTTCTTACTAAAGGATGAATCAATTTTTCAAGCTTATTAATATTTCTTCTGTCAGCTAAAATTTTATTTTTTAATATTGTTTTAATATTAGATTTTTCTTTAATGAAAAATTTTTTTCTGATTAAGTTCTTAAACGAATCTTTTTTATAAAGGTTTTTGACTACTTCATCAGCGCTGAAAAGAGGACCTCTTCTTGATGATAAAATCTTACTAGCTGTTGTCTTTCCAGATGCGATAGATCCGGTAATAGCAATTTTTTTCATTTTAGTTTTGATAACAATAGTTCTATCAAATTTTGATCAATTTCAGGGTTTATTTTGTTCCATAAATAAAATGATTTTTGACCCTGATAAATAAACATATCAAGACCATTAAAAACCTTAATATCTTTTTCTTTTAAGTATTTTATGGTTTTTGTCTCTAGTGGATTGTAGATAGTATCAATATAAATGAGATTTTCTTTAATTGGATCAAAATTAAAATCAAAATCTTGTCCGTCTTTTAATCCTAAACTAGTCGCATTTACGATAATATCGTAATTTTTTATTTCTTGTTTTATGTTTTTCCAATCTAATATGTTTAAGAAATTAAATTTTTTTTTTAAAAATATACATTTTTCTAAAGTTCTATTAATAATAGAAATATTTTTAACTCCAGATTTCTGTAAAGATAATATAACGGATGGAGATACACCTCCCGCGCCAATTATTAATGCTTTCCTGGATAATGCGTTATCAACCTCTTTTAAATATGCAGCTTGAAGTCCGAAGACATCTGTGTTTTCTCCAATGACTGTTTCATTATTATCCAGGTAAACAGTATTTACTGAACTAGTGATTACGGCGTCATTAACCATTTTGTCTAAGTATGGGACGATTTTTTGCTTATAGGGTAAAGTAATATTGATGCCGCTTATACTTTTATCTTTAATTTTTTTAATTAAATTAGGAAGATCTTTTTCTTCTACATCAAAGATTGAGTAATTAGCATCAATATTATATTTTTTAAACCAATAATTATGAAGTATCGGTGATAAAGAATGTTTAATAGGCATGCCAATTATACCGAATAGTTTTTTCATTACTTAATGTCTTTAATATAATTTATAATATCATTTATAGGTAAACCCATAATTGAGTTGCGATCTCCCTTTATATATTCAAACAGACTTAAACCTTCTGCTTCGACTTGATAAACGCCATAAGCAAGCAAGGTTTCAGTTTTAATTTTATCTAAGTACTCAATTAAATCTTTCTCAGATAAATTTTTCATTTTTAACTCTGAAATGTCAGTATGATTCCAAATCATTGCGCCATTTTTAGAAATACAAACTGAACTTATCAGATAATGTTTATAATTATTAAGTTTTTTTAATATATTTAAAGCTTCTGTTCTTGATTTTGGCTTGTTAATTAATTCATTATCTAATGAAATGACGCTGTCAGCGCCCAAAACAAGTCTGTCTGGGTTTTTGCTGCTTACTTTAATAGATTTTATTTCTGCCAAATTTTTAGAAATTAATTTTGGATCAGCACCTTCTGCTAAAAGAGATAATTTAACTTCATCTTCATCAACATTTGAGACTATTACTTCACAGTCTATTTTATGATCATTTAATATCTTTTTTCTTACTCCACTTTTTGAAGCCAAAATTATTTTCATTTATTTTTTTTAATTTCAATTATCTTTAAAATAGAAGCCGCTGTTTCTTCAACTGATTTTCTAGTCACATCAATTATAGGCCAATTATTTTTTTTGAATAAATTTTTAGAGTCGTCTAATTCTTTTTTAATAAAGCTGAGATCAGTATATTCCTTCAGTTTATGATCTTTCATAATTGCTACTCTATTTCTTCTTATATCGGCCAATCTTCCCGGATCAGCAACAAGTCCAATAATACAAGTTTTCTTATTCGTTATTAAGTCTTTAGGAATTTGTTGGTCAAGTACTAGAGGAATATTTATTGTTTTATATCCTCTATTTGCTAGATAAATTGAAGTTGGAGTTTTACTAGTCCTGCTTACCCCTAATAAGATTACGTCGGCATTTCTGATGTCGTCAACTTTTTTTCCATCATCATGAGCCATTGTGAATTGTATAGCCTCTATTCTTTTATAGTAATCTTCGTCTAGTACATGTTGTGCGCTTGGTTTATGAATTGCTTTTTGGTTTAATAACTTCGAAAAGCTCAGAATTAAATTACCAAGAATACCAAAGCAGGGCACATTGTTTTTTTCACTTTCATTGGAAATGTATTTAGCTAGTTTAGTTTCAACTATTGTATATAAAATTAAGGAATTATTAGATGTATTGCACTCTTTAATTATTTTATCTATTTGCTGCTCTGTTCTCACAAATGCATACTCTTTTTTATCGTATTCAAATCCTGCAAATTGAGACTTTAAAGATAAAAAGATTCTATCTAGTGTTTCGCCAGTAGAGTCGGACACAAGATATACATTGTATTTTTCGTTCATATATTTGTTAATAAGATATTAGTAAATAATTTTTTTAAACCTCTTTCTAATAAGTGAGACAAAAAATTAACATTAATTCACAATATTTAAACATTTTATTAGATGTTAATAATCTTGTTTTACTAGTGTTTATAAGAATAATAAAGACATGAAATAAAGGCTTTTTAAAAAATCTTATTAATTTTTGTATGTATAAAATATGTATAAAAAGTTATATGACGATTAAACAGCACCTAGTACTAAAACTAAGTTATAAAAAAAATTTTATTTTATATGAGTAATATTAAAAATATTTTATTAAACAAAGTTTCTTGCAAATCAATTTGGTTTATGAGACAAGCTGGTAGATACCTTCCTGAATTCAGAGCAATCAGATCTAAAAACGCAGATTTTATTAAATTATGTTTAAATAGCGAATTAAGTTCTGAAATTACTTTACAACCTATAAAAAGATTTGATCTTGATTCTGCTATAATCTTTTCTGATATATTAATGATTCCTTTTGCTTTAGGGCAAAATGTTTCATTTAACAAAGATAACGGCCCGGAACTAAGTAACCTAGATCTAAAATTATTATTAGAAAATAATGAAAAAAAATTTACTGAAAAATTAAACCCAGTTTATAAAGCTATTGAAATCACTAAAAGGAAACTTAATAAGAACAAATCATTGATAAGTTTTATCGGAGCTCCTTGGACTTTGTTAATTTACATGTTTGGGTTAAAAAAAAATAAACACGAATTAAATATAGAAAAGCTAAATCAAAATAAACAACTAATCGATCAAGTTTTAGAGATAGTTATTAAGTATTCATGTATACATATAAAAAACCAAATAAACGCAGGAGCAGATGTTGTACAAATATTTGATTCATGGGCCGGTTTAATACCGATAAATTTTATTAGAGATTATTGTTATATTCCCAACTTAAAAATTATAGAATTTTGCAAAAAAGAAAAAATTCCAAACATTTGTTTTCCTAAAGGAATTAAAAGTAAATATGAGGAATTTAATAAAATCGTAAAACCAGATTGTATAAACATTGATGCAGACATTGATCCCAGATGGGCAAAAGAAAAACTAAGTGGTACTGTTATTCAAGGTGGCATGGATCCAAATGTGCTTTTAAAAGATGATAAAGAAATGTTAAAGGCAGCGTCAAAATATATTCAAACATTTAGAGATATTCCCTATATATTTAACTTAGGTCATGGGTTACTTCCAGAAACAGATCCTGTTAAAGTAGAAAAATTAGTAAAATTTTATAGGAATTTTAATGGATAAAGATCACCCAAAAATAAAATTTGGTAAAACTGGTGTTTTAATCATAAATCTTGGTACTCCGGACTCAACAAGTTGGTGGGATATAAGAAAATATTTAAGAGAATTCTTATCTGATAGAAGAGTAATAGAACTTAACCCAATCATTTGGCAATTGATACTAAATTTGTTTGTTTTAACGTTCAGACCGTCCAAGACAGCTCATGCATATAAACAAATTTGGAGGAAGGAAACGAACGAGTCGCCTTTGCTTTACTTTACTAAAAAACAACGTGATGGCCTTAATAAAAAAATAGGAAATGATAAAGTCATTGTTGATTTTGCAATGAGATACGGAAATCCAAGCATCAAGTATAAATTAAAAGATTTAAAAGACAAAGGTTGCGAAAATATTGTAATTTTACCTCTTTACCCTCAATATGCAGCCGCAACAACAGCAACAGTTTGTGACGAGGTTTACAGATCATTAATGAAGATGAGGTGGCAACCAAGTTTACAAATTATACCTCATTATGAAAGTGAACCTCTATATGTAGAAGCGCTGATTAATAGTATAGAAAAAAAGTTAGAAGAAATTAATTGGAAACCAGACCTGATAATTTCTTCATATCACGGTATACCTAAATCATATTTTAATAAAGGTGACCCATATCACTGTTATTGTCATAAGACCACCAGGTTAATGAAGGAGAAGTTTAATAAAATTGAAATTCGAACAACTTTTCAATCAAGATTTGGGCCACAAGAATGGCTAACACCTTATACGGACAAAACTTTGGAAAGTTTACCCAACAAAGGAATAAAAAATTTATTAGTTATTTGCCCAGGTTTTGCCTCCGATTGTGTCGAAACACTTGAAGAAATAAATATTCAAGGTCGTGAAAGCTTTCTTGAGAATGGAGGGACAAACTTTGATTTGATACCCTGCCTGAATGACAATCTAGATCACATAAAACTATTTGAAAAATTGGTAAGTAAATATTTATAGAATGAATTTATATTTACTTTTCAAATCTTTACATCTAATTGCAGTTATTTCTTGGATGGCTGGACTTTTATATTTACCAAGAATCTTTGTTTATCATTCTGAAGCAGATCATGAGTCTCAAAAAAAAGTCTTTAAAACAATGGAGAGAAAACTTTATAACTACATAATGATGCCAGCAATGTTACTTTCCTGGTTATTTGGCGTTTTGCTTTTACACAGTCTTGGTTTTTCTGTTTTCTCCGAGCTTTGGATGCAAATAAAGACAATATTAATAATTATTTTGACTTACTACCATTTCACTTTAGGAAAATACCTGAATGATTTTGCTATCGATAACAATCAGAAAACATCTAAATTTTTTAGAATTTACAACGAAATACCCACAATAATACTAATTGTTGTGATATTTGTTGTAATATTTAAACCAATATAATTAGGGGTTGAATTTTTTAGAAAAAGTCCTATATTTTTAGTACTTTCCTTTAAAAAAAAATAATCACATGAACTTACAAGAATTAAAGCAAAAAAATCCTGCAGAGCTTATTAGTGAGGCCGAAAAGCTTGGAATTGAAAATCCTAGCACGTTAAGAAAACAAGAGATATTATTTGCTATACTAAAAAAACTAGCTGAGAAAAATGAACAAATAACCGCTACAGGGGTTTTAGAGGTACTCCAAGATGGATTTGGCTTTTTAAGAGCCATTGAATCAAACTATTTACCTGGCCCTGACGATATATACGTAAGCCCAAGTCAAATAAGAAGATTTGGTTTAAGAACAGGTGACTCGGTTGAGGGTGAAATAAGAGGACCTAAGGATGCAGAAAGATACTTTGCATTATTAAAAGTAAACAAAATAAACTTCGATGATCCAGATAAAGGAAAAAATAAAATTGCATTTGATAATTTAACTCCTCTTTATCCAAATGAGAGAATTAAGTTAGAAGTCGAGTTAACGAAAGTAGAAAAGAAACCAGATAATACAGCAAGACTTATTGATCTTGTAAGCCCAATCGGCAAAGGTCAAAGATCTTTAATAGTTTCGCCTCCAAGAGCAGGTAAAACAATAATATTACAAAATATTGCTCAATCTATCACTGCTAATCATCCAGAGTGTTATTTGATGGTCCTACTTATAGATGAGAGACCGGAAGAGGTGACAGACATGCAGAGGTCAGTAAAAGGAGAAGTGGTAGCTTCAACTTTCGACGAACCAGCTTCTAGACACGTAGCAGTTGCTGAAATGGTTATAGAAAAAGCAAAAAGACTAGTAGAGCATAAGAAAGACGTGGTTATCTTATTAGACTCTATTACTAGATTGGGAAGGGCATATAATGCGGTAATACCAAGTTCAGGAAAGGTATTAACAGGGGGTGTTGACGCAAACGCATTACAGAGACCTAAGAGATTTTTTGGAGCAGCTAGAAATGTAGAAGAAGGTGGTTCTCTAACAATTATTTCAACAGCATTAATTGATACAGGAAGTAGAATGGATGAAGTAATTTTTGAAGAATTTAAAGGGACTGGAAATTCTGAATTGATATTAGATAGGAAAGTTGCAGATAAAAGAATTTACCCTGCACTTGATATAACGAGATCAGGCACAAGAAGAGAGGAATTGTTATTTGCTAAAGACGAACTCTCTAAAATGAACGTTCTAAGAAGAATCATTAGCCCAATGGGAACTATGGATGGTATAGAGTTTTTAATTTCTAAGTTGAAAAATACTAAGAATAATTCAGATTTCTTTGACTCTATGAATAAATCAGCTAACTGATAGGTTACTGCATAGTTTTATTACTGAAATTTACTTCATGTAAATAAAAACTGATTATATTTTCTAAAGTTTCAATTTTATCTTTAATGGTTAAAGCTTCCAATAATTTTTGTTTTTCTTCGTTAGTTATAGGTGAAATCATTGACAAAGTATTTATTTTCTGAGCTTCATCAAGCTTTTCAAATTCTTTCCAATTTAATAATAATCCATTTTTTTTAAAAAATACTTTAGTTTTTTCCATTAAGGCTTCAGTGCTTTGTTCTTCATTTAAATTTTTTAAATCAGTCTCAAAATTTTTATAATCAACTTTAAATTCTCTATACAATTTTTTATTTTCAACTTCCTCTATTATTTTAAATCTAGTTATACCAGTTAAATTGATTAAAATTCTGCCATCCTTGCTTTTTTGAAAATCACTTATTTTACCTAAACAACCTACTTTATAAACCGCATTACCGCTTTTCTGTGATTGTACCATTCCCATTAGCTTATCTTTATTAAATGTATCATTGACTAAATCCAAGTATCTGCGTTCAAATATATTTAAAGGAAGATTTGTTTTTGGAAAATAGATCACACCGCTTAAAGGAAAGACAGGAATAATCTTAGGAAATGATTTCATAAATATATTATAGTAAAAATTTTATCTTACAGATAGCGACATTTTATTAAGGTTGACCGCTCTAAAGACCTTAAATATACTTATAAGATGTGCGGGTATAGCTCAGTGGTAGAGCGTCTCGTTGCCAACGAGAAGGTCGAGGGTTCAAGTCCCTTTGCCCGCTCCATTTAAATGAGTGATTTAGCAGATAAAAAATGTATTCCTTGTGAGGGAAATATTCCTCCTTTTGATAAAAGTGAGATTCATAAATATTTGAAAAAAGTTGATGGCTGGGATGTAAAAAGTGATAAAGATGAAAATTATTATTTAATTAAGGAATTTTCTTTTAAAAATTTTAAGGAAAGCCAGAAATTTATTAACAAAGTTGGAGATGTAGCTGAAAAAGAAAATCATCATCCTGATATATCGTTTGGATGGGGGTATTGCAGAGTAAAAATATTTACACATGCTATAAAAGGATTGGCTGAAAGCGATTTTATCTTGGCCGCGAAGATAGATAAGATTTAATTAATGGTTGAAGTGCCTGATACCTGTGAAAAGCATTTTAATTTTTGCTTTGTTTGCTGCATTGATAATTTCTTTGTCTTTGATAGAACCTCCAGGTTGAACAATAATCTTTACACCTGCTTTGATCAAAATTTTAATTCCATCAGGAAACGGAAAAAAAGCATCTGAGGCTGCCACACATTTTTTTATTTTTTTTGATTGAAATTGTTTTGCTTTTTGTATTGCTATTTTACAGCTATCAATTCTACTTGGTTGCCCACCACCAATACCGATTGTAGATAAATTATTACTAAGTACAATTGCGTTTGATTTAACGTATTTACAAACATTAAAAGCAAATTTTACCTCATCTAAATCTTTTTTACTCGGTTTCAGCTTAGTTACACATTTTAATTTTTTTTTATCTAAAATAATTTCATCTTTATTTTGAATTATGAACGACCCATCGAAAGTTTTAATTTTAGGAACATTTTTTTCTTTAAATCTAGATATATCTAGTATTCTTAAGTTTTTTTTTCTCTTTAATATTTTCAAAGCTTCTATATTAAAGCCTTTAGCAAGGATTACTTCAATAAAATTTTTAGTAATATCTAAAGCAATTTTTTTGTTTACCTTGAAATTACATGCAATTACACCTCCAAATGCACTCATTGGATCGCAAGCATACGCATTATTAAAAGAAACAAGTGGATCTTTGTTTTGTGAAACTCCGCATGGATTAGCATGTTTTATAATAACTGTACCAGACTTTCCTTTTATTGATTTTAGGAGATCCAGCGCAGCAAATATATCATTGTAATTATTATAGCTTAATTCTTTTCCATTTAGTTGTGTGAAACCAAGTTTAAGATCATTATAATCATTTACGTAGATAGAACTTTCTTGGTGTGGATTTTCCCCATATCTTAGTTCCTTTAATTTTCTTCCAAACAAAGTCTTTCTTTCCGGAAACTTAATATTTAATTTGTTGTTAAACCAATTAGCTATCATAGAATCGTAATAAGCAGTTAAGCCAAAAGCTTTTGAGGACATAAATTCTCTAAATCTTAGACTTGTTCTACCTTTATTTTTTTCTATCTCTCTAATTAATGATTGATAATCATTTTTATTTGTAATTATTGCTACATTTTTAAAGTTTTTTGCTGCTGCCCTAACCATCGTAGGGCCCCCAATATCAATATTTTCAATTATATTTTTGGAATGTTTAGAGTGCCTTACTACTTTTTGAAAGGGATAAAAATTTACTACAATCAGATCTAAAGAAGGAAATCTTTGCTTGTTCATTTCATGCTTGTGAATTTTATTTTGTCTATCATGTAATATTCCAGCATGAATTTTTGGATGCAATGTTTTTACTCTGCCATCGAGCATTTCTTTAAACCCAGTGTATTTAGATATTTCAGTGCAATCATAACCCATTTTCTTGATTGCTTTAAAAGTGCCACCTGAACTTATAATATTTATATTATGTTTTTTAAATATTCTTAACAGAGAGCTTATATTTTCTTTGTCTGAAACAGAAATTAAAGCGTTTTTAATTTTAAGACTCATTTCTAAATTTTTTTCTTAATTTCCCAATTAAAAGATTTATTTTTATTAACTAAGTTACCAGAAATAGTTATACAAGTGCTATCTAATATTTTTTCCCCTCCAAGATATATGCTTTTTTCAATATTAATAATCTCATTATTTACTGTAAATATTAAGGACTTGTTCTTTGATATTTGTATTAAAGCACTGTTCCCACTCATAGTTTTTACAGCTGCTAATTCTGGATTTAGATAAAATCTAAAATCATATCTAATAGGTATTCCGTCACTTTTTTTTAATATATGATCTGTTCCTTTTAAAAAATTGTTCTCATGGTCTAAATAGATCTCTCGTTTGTGCGTGCAACTGAAATTTTTTTCATATCCATTATGTGAAACAGAACAACCAATAAGACTTTTATTGTTTATAAATGCATGCTCTTGTACCTTAAATGTATTTTTAATGGAGTTTCCAAAAACCCTATTTATTAATCTGCTTCTTTCAAATTTAGTAATACTAGTATCGTTTATAGTCAACGTGGACTGACTAGCTGTCAATCTACTTATTAATTCTGCCTTAGTCGAAATATTATTTCCAAAACCTGAGTTTGAAATTATTTTTATCCCATCCAAATAATACTCAAAAGATAAGGGCCCAGATTGATAATTTCTTGAAAAATTCTTTTCTGGAGGCGAGCCTACATCAAAATATAGAACTTGATTTTTTGATTTTGCAAAAAAAATTCCACCTACAGCATTTTTTTTATCTTTCTTATTTAATTTCAATTCTTCTAAGTATTTTTCAAAATGATTTACATTATTTTCAGAGCTACCATTGAATAGGGGCAATTTATCATCCGGTGTTTTGAAAAACTTTATACACAATAAATTCTTTTGTAAAATTTCACTTAAAAATTCAGGAACAAATTCTTGAGCCTCATTAATATTTTCATGACACAGTAAGAGGTATTGAGTAAAAAAAATTAAATCATTTGGATTTCTTGTAAACGGAAAGCCTTCACTATCAAAATAATGTTTAACAAATTTTTCAAGTTCTCTAATTCCTTCCTCAAAATTAGATTTGTATTCTTTAAAGACGATACCTGATAATATCAATGCGGTAAGGACTTGAATCCTTTTAACCGGATCTTTTTCATATTTAATATTTTTTCTTAAATGATTGCATTGGTAAATGATATTTTGAAATACTTTTTTTTTAAAATCAAATGTTCCATTGTTAATTATGATATCGATGTTAAGTATCCAGCTAATTACCCTTGAGCTTAAAACAGAATTTTCCCAAATTTTGTTTTTGAAATTTGAATATTTTAATGTCCAAAGATAAATAATTCTCTGAATGTTTTTTCCATCAATTTTCCTGTCCAAAAGACTTAACCATAAAAAACTGTGATGTTTTATAATTTTATCTTTTTTATTCTCTGACCAAAAATCATTAGGATTAATGTCATTAATTTTGAAAGAGTTCTTTTTATATTTATATGGCGAAATTATAGATAGTAAAAAAGGATTAGGATTAAAGAAAACTTGTGTTGGAATTTTTGATTTGAGAGAATTATTATAACGGTTTGATGAAAAATACACTTTTTTGAAAAACTTAATAAAAGTTACTTGAAGAGCAATCAAATAAAAATAGGCACCTTTTAAGCCGAACATCTATTAGTTTTTTCTAAGAATTTCTATATTTTTTTTTAAATCGCCTTTATTTTCTTTAAAAATTGTTGATCCTGAGACAAGTATATTAGCTCCAGCCTGTTTGGCTAAAGTGCAATTTTCAAAATTGATACCTCCATCAATTTCAATATCTACATCTAGTTTTTTATTTTTAATAATTTCTTTTAGCTTCTTAGTTTTTTCTAGAACTTCAGGCATAAATTTTTGGCCGCCAAATCCTGGCTCAACACTCATGATTAATACTAAATCAATATCAGTTAAATATTTTTCTATTAAATCTATTTTAGACTTTGGTTTAAGTGAAATTCCGACTTTTTTCCCTTCTTTTCTTATAAGTTCAATTGTTTTTGAAGTATCCTCGGTAGCCTCTGGGTGAAAAGTAATAATATCAGCTCCAGCTTCGGCAAAGTCTTTGATAAAATTATCTACTGGCGATATCATTAAGTGTACATCAAATATTTTTTTGGTAAGCGGTCTAAGTTTCTTTATTACTTCAGGACCTATAGTTAAATTTGGGACGAAATGTCCATCCATAACATCAATATGGATATAATCTGCCCCAGCTTTTTCCAGTGAAATCACTTCACTACCTAATTTACTAAAATCTGCAGATAATATAGATGGTGAAATTTTGATAGTGTCAGTCATTCTTTACTTATATTTTAATACTAAACTTTGTCAAAAAATAAGCTTAATT
>CESP01061425.1_pt1 | contig 14310 bp, 9 predicted proteins | sample 531211 | NCBI WGS metagenome assembly CESP01 (sample SAMEA2622074, study PRJEB7988) | marine metagenome | biome: marine biome (ENVO:00000447); feature: surface water layer (ENVO:00002042); material: "saline water (ENVO:00002010), including plankton (ENVO:xxxxxxxx)" | depth 5 m | reverse complement strand
TATTAGGAGCAGAGAATCTCATACAAGCATGTTTAGATTCAGATGTAAAAAATGTCGTTTCATTAAGTACAGATAAAGCTGCAGGGCCTGTAAATCTCTACGGAGCTACTAAATTATGTGCCGATAAGTTATTTGTAGCTGCCAATAATATAAAAGGTAATAGAGATATAAAATTTTCAACCGTTAGATATGGAAATGTAATGGGTTCAAGAGGATCGGTGATTCCTTTTTTCTTACAAAAAATAAAAAATTATGAAAGGATCTTACCAATAACTTCAAACTCAATGACAAGATTTAACATTTCTCTTATGGAAGGAGTGCATATGGTCTTATGGGCATTAAAAAATTCAATTGGGGGTGAAATTCTAATCCCTAAAATACCTAGTTATAAAATTACAGACCTTGCAGAGGCTATAGGTCCAAATTGTGAAAAAAAAGTTGTTGGCATAAGGCCCGGTGAAAAAGTGCATGAAGACTTAATAACCTCTGCGGAATCTTTTTCTACAATAGATATAGGAAATTTTTATGCAATACTTCCTCATCCTGAATATCATTTAGGTAGACATGATACTAAGTTTCCAATATGCAAGAAAGTCCCACAAGGTTTCCAATATAATTCAGGAACCAACAAAAAATTTTTGAGTATATATGAACTAAGAGAACTCATAAAAAAGCATATAGATGAAAAATTTAAACCTTTTTAGAAATTTTTTTAAAAACTCAAAATTTATTCCTTACGGCAGGCAAAACATAACGAAGGATGATATTAAGGCTGTTGTTAAAGTTTTAAAAAGCGAATTTCTTACTCAAGGAACTCTATTGGAAGATTTTGAAAAAGAAATCTCTGTAAAAGTAAATTCAAAGCATGTAATTGCAGTAAATAGCGCTACAAGTGCTTTGCATATTGCTTGTTTAGCATTAGGTCTCAGGCAAGGTGACTACTTATGGACCTCTCCAATCACCTTTGTTGCATCAGCTAATTGTGGTATTTATTGTGGAGCCACGATTGATTTTGTTGATATAGATAAAAACTCATCTCTTATTTCAATAAAAGACCTAGAAGAAAAACTTAAAAAAGCAAAATTAGAAAATAAATTACCAAAAATTATTATTCCAGTTCATCTCGGGGGAAGTAGTTGCAATATGAAGGCAATTTATAAACTTTCAAGAGAATATGGTTTTTTTATAATTGAAGACGCAAGTCATGCCTTGGGCGGTAAGTATGAAAATCAGCCTGTAGGAAATTGCAAATATAGTGATATTTCTATATTCAGCTTTCATCCTGTAAAAATAATTACAACTGGCGAAGGCGGTGTGGCTGTAACAAATAATCAAAAATATGCCCAGAAAATGAGGGATTTACGATCTCATTGCATTATCAAAGATCGTTCAAGATTTGAAGAAAAAATTCCTGGAGAATGGAGATATGAAATGCAAGATTTAGGATTTAATTACCGAATGAATGAGATTCAAGCAGCTTTGGGTTTAAGCCAATTAAAAAGACTAGAAAAAATTGTTTATAGAAGAAATATTATTCATAAACATTATCAGGAGTTATTAAAAAATTTGCCTTTACAATTAATTGAAGTGCCTAATAATGTTTATTCATCATTTCATTTAGCAGTAATAAAACTAGATAATAAGGAAATTCATCAAAATGTTTTTGAAGGCATGAGAAAAAATGGTATCGGTGTACAACTTCATTACTCCCCAGTACATCTTAACCCTTACTACAAAAAACTTGGATTTAAAAAAGGTGATTTTCCAAAAGCCGAAGAATATGCATCTAGATCATTTTCTTTACCTCTTTATCCTGAATTAACTATTTTTAATCTTAGAAAAATAGTGATGATTCTAAAGGAATTAATCTATTGAAATGACAACAAAATTATGTCTAGGAACGGCTCAATTTGGTCTCAATTATGGAATAACCAACCAAATTGGGAAGCCAAGAACTAAAGAAATTGACTTAATAATAGAAAATGCTTTAAACAATAATATATTTTATTTTGACACCGCGAATGCCTATGGTAATTCAGAAAGAATTTTGGGTAATAAATTAAATAATAAAAATGTAAAATTTATAACAAAATTTAATTCTGGCGTTAAGGATTGTTTTTCAAAAGAAGAAATAAGCAAATTAGATAAGAATTTTGAATTTACTTTAAAAAGCCTAAAAACAAATAAAATTGATTCATTATTAATTCATGAGGCCAAGGATATGAGAAAAAGGAATAATCATTTACTTTTGAATTGGTTTCATACATTAAAATCTCAAGGTAAAATTAATAGGGTGGGCATATCTATATATGAAGAAACTGACTTGGACAGTATCCCTCTTAATGAAATAGAAATTGTTCAAATGCCCGTTTCTATTTATGATCAAAGATTATTAAGAGATTCATTCATTAATAAACTTTTAGAGAATAAAATAAGTATCCACATAAGAAGCATATTTCTACAGGGTCTGCTTCTTCAAAATTCAAAAAAATGGCCCTCACATATTAATCAATCTTTTTTAAATCATCATATCTCTTATGAGAAGGAGCTTTCTTCAAAGAATATTAGCTTTATGGATGCTGCACTAACATTCGTTAAAAACCTAAATTTTCCCGAACTAGTAATTTTTGGAGTCACTAGTAATTCAGAATTGAAATCAATAATTGAAAGCTGGAATTGCAAAAAATCTTTAAATAATAGATTAGACTTTAAATTACTAAAGTGGGATATAAAAGAAGATATTGATCCAAGAAACTGGAGAAGTAAAAATTTCTAAAAATGCAAGAAAAAATTGATGTCATAATTCAAGCAAGACTTGGTTCAACAAGATTACCAAACAAGGTTATTGCAGATATCAATGGAAAATCTATGATCGATATTCTCATCAAAAGAATAAAAAAAAGTAAAAAAATTAATGAAATTATTATCGCTACAACGACAAAAAAAATAGATGACTTACTTTTTGAAAAAGCAAATAAATTAGATTTAAAAGTAATTAGAGGAAGTGAGTTTGATGTTCTTGAAAGATTTATTGATGCATCAAAAATAAGTTCCGCATCGAATTTTATTAGAGTTACTGCAGATTGCCCTCTAATAGATCATCATCTTATCGATGATATAATTGATGCATTTAAAAGAGAAAAAGTTGATTATCTTTCAAACTGTTATCCACCAAATTTGCCAGATGGATTTGATCTAGAAATATTTACTAAAGATTCTTTAGTTAAAGCAAATAAGTTTTGTTCTGATATAAAAATGAGGGAACATGTTACTCCATGGATCAGAGACTCTGGCCAATTTCAAATATCATCCCTTAATTATCATCTAAATTTATCAAATTTAAGGTTAACCGTAGATGAATCGGAAGACTTAATACTAATTAGGGAGATACTAAAAAACTCAAAATCTGGAGACGAAATTACTTGGAAAGAGATTATTAAATTACTTAATGAAAAACCAGAATTGGTTAAAATAAATTCGAAATATATTAGAAATGAAGGTTCTAAGATGAATGAATCCCAAAAATTATGGAGACGTGCTAAAAAAATAATACCTAGTGGAAATATGCTTTTATCAAAAAGACCTGAAATGTTTTTGCCTAATAAATGGCCTGCTTATTTTTCAAAAACAAAAGGGTGTTATTTATGGGATATAGAAAATAAAAAATATGGAGATATGGCACTAATGGGAGTTGGGACTAATTCTTTGGGATATTCGCATCCCGAAGTTGATGAGGCAGTTTCAGAAGTGGTAAAAAATGGAAATATGAGTAGCCTTAACTGTCCAGAAGAAGTTTTATTAGCAGAAAAACTTCTAGAGCTACACCCATGGGCAGAAATGGTAAAGTTCGCACGTACAGGAGGAGAGGCCAATGCAATTAGTATTAGAATTGCCAGAGCCGCATCTAATAAAGATACTGTTGCTATATGTGGTTATCATGGCTGGCATGATTGGTATCTTGCAACTAATTTAAAGGATGAAAAAGGTTTGGAAGAGCACCTTTTAGCAGGTTTACAACCATTAGGGGTTCCTAAAGGTCTTAAAGGAAGTGTGATCCCTTTTAGCTTTAATAACTTAAAACAACTTGAAGAGATTTCAAATAATTATGATCTCGCTGCAATAAAGTTAGAAATAGAAAGGTCGGTGCCTCCAACCAAAGAATTTCTTGAAGGCTTAAAGAAAATTTGTAAATTTAAAAATATAATTTTAATAATTGATGAGTGCACTTCTGGCTTTAGAGAAACATTTGGAGGTCTGCATAAGAAATATAAAATTGAACCAGATATTGCAATCTTTGGAAAAGCTTTAGGAAATGGCTATGCAATAACTTCAATTATTGGAAAAAGATCAATCATGGATGCTGCTCAAAGCACTTTTATAAGTAGTACTTTTTGGACAGAGAGAATAGGACCAACAGCTGCTTTAAAAACTTTAGAAATAATGGAAAGAGAAAAAAGCTGGGAGCAAATAACAAAGAAAGGAGAAATCTTGAGAAACATTTGGTCTGAATTGGCAAAAAATAACAATTTAGAAATAGAATTTTATGGAATAAAAGCCTTAAGCGGATTTTCCTTTAAGGGTAATAAAAATAGAGAATATAAAACTTTAATTTCTCAAGAAATGCTTAAAAGAGGTTTCTTAGCTTCAACAGTTTGTTACCTAAGTACAGCTCATGATACAAATATATTTGATAATTATGCTGAAAACCTTAATGAAGTATTCAAATTAATTGCGAAATGTGAGGATGATTTAAAAGTTGAAGATATTCTTGAAAATCCACTTTGTCATCAAGGCTTTCAGAGGTTGAATTAAAAAAGTTTTTCTAATTAAATAATTTAAATATTAAATTTTTGAATTTATATTTTTATAAAAGAAAATGTAAAAAATGTTATTATTTGGGTAACTTAATGATTTTGATTATTTAAAATCAAAATTTAAACAGGTTAACTTAAACATAAACAAATAAGTTAATTATGAAGAAAATAATATTAGTATTTGTAGCTCATTCAGATGATGAAACTTTAGGAATGGGTGGGACTATTAAAAAACATACCGATAAAGGAGATCATGTTATTGTTATATCTATGACAAATGGAGTAGGATCTAGAAAAAGAAATAGTTCTAAAGAAATTATAGAGAGGCAAAAATGTTCTGAAAAAGCAAGTACATTCTTAGGTTTTTCTTGGGGTAAATGCTTTGACTTTGAAGATAATAAAATGGATTCTTATCCGCTTTTAGAGATTATAAAATGTATTGAATTAATTAAAAATAAGTACAATCCATGCTTGGTTTATACGCACTCAAGTGCAGATTTAAATGTTGATCATAGGGTAATATCAAATGCTGTTATTACAGCTTTTAGGCCACAACCAAAAGAAGCCTGCAAAGAAATAAGACTTTTTGAGGTCCCTTCTGCCACCGATTATGGTATTAGCGAAATAAATGGAAACTTTTTGCCTAATTTATATGTTGATATACCGATCAATTATTGGGCAGCAAAATTAAAAGCCTTGAAAGCCTATAAAAAAGAGATGAAAGCTTATCCTCACTCTAGATCATTAGGATCCGTAGAAAACTTAGCTAAATTGAGGGGTAATCAGGTAGGTCTTGAAATGGCAGAAGCTTTTCAAATAATTCGAAAAATAGATACTTAGAATGAATTTTATAATTTGTGACTCTAAAGATTGGTTTTCTTTGGACCAAGAATTATTAGAACTTAATCAAGTTTTTTTAATTAAAAAGAAAGAAAATTTAACTTTAACAGAATTAAAAAAAGTTGATCCAAAATATATATTTTTTGTCCATTGGAATTGGAAAGTTAAAGAAGAAATATATAAAAATTTTAATTGTATTTTATTCCATACTGCTCCACTACCTTATGGAAGGGGAGGTTCACCAATCCAAAATCTGATTTTAAAAGAATACGTATCAGCACCAGTATGTGCTTTAAAAATGGTAAAGGAACTTGATGCAGGACCTATATACTCAAAGATTGAAATAAGTTTGGAAGGCAATTTAAGTAAAATATTTTCCCGTCTTAATTATGCTATTAATAAACTTATAAAGAAAATAATTAATAAAAAAATTAAACCAAAAAAACAAATAGGTGAAACTCTTTTTTTTAAAAGACTCAATGAAAAAGATAATGAAATCCCTTCTAATATTAATATCAAAAGATTTTATGATCATATAAGAATGCTTGATCATGAAAGTTATCCAAATGCATATATTAAATATGGAAGATTTAAAATTGAATTCTATAATGTTAATAGTGAGAAAGAAGGTTTAAAAGTTAATTGCAAAATTACTGAATGCGAATAAGAGCTATTAAAGAGGAAGACTCCAAAGAAATTTTCATTTGGAGAAATGATGAATTAAGTAGAGATATGTTTATTGATGATAAATTAATAACATTTAATGAACATAAAGAATGGTTTAAAAAAGCTATTAATGATCAGGACATAGATTTTTATATAGGGGAAAATGAAATCTGTAAATTAGGTATTGTAAGGTTTAATTTTAATTCAAAAAATAAATTTTCCGAAATATCAATAAATATAAATCCTTCAATGAGAAATAAAAGTTATGGTAAAGAACTTTTATTAAATGCAATCAAATTATACCTAAAGAAAAAAAATTGTATTTTGAAAGCAAAAATAAAAAGCAAAAATGAAATAAGTATAAGATTGTTCAAATCTCTAGGATTCAAAGTTATTTCTAAAAATTCAAAATTCTATAATTTAGAGTATTTAAGTCATTTAAGTTTCAAAAAAGTAGATTCGTCTTGTACCAAAGTTCTCTATTCATTACTAAAAGAAAGAATACATTTCATAAGTCATGAAGAATTGCCTTCATATGAAAAACATAAAGATTTTGTAAATTCAAACCCATATCTTCAATGGTATATTTTCTCAATAGATACTTTATTTATTGGTTCTTTTTATATAAAAGATGACAACTCTATAGGAATTAATATCAAAAATCCTTCTATTCTGGTTCTAGAAAAGGTAATTAGTTTTATCAATAAAAATTTTCAACCTAATGCGGGAATAGCATCTATCAGACCAAATTACTTTTTTATAAATGTAGCTGTTACAAATGATAAAATGAAAAAGATTTTAAAAGAAATTGGTATTTTGCCAATCCAAATTTCATATAAATTAGAAAACTTATAAATTAATTATGTTTGAGATTGATAGTATAAAAATAGGAAAAGGTCAAAAACCTTACATTATTGCAGAGCTATCAGCTAATCATGGGGGAGATATTGAAAGAGCAAAATACTCTATAAAAGCAGCTAAAGATTCTGGAGCGAGTGCAGTTAAAATTCAAACCTATACCCCTGATACAATGACACTTAATTGTTTTAAAGAGGACTTTCTTATAAAAGAAGGTTTATGGAAAGGATACAATTTATACAAACTATATGAAGAAGCACATACACCATATGAATGGCACGAAGAGTTGTTCGATTATGCAAAAAAAATAAATATGACAATATTTTCATCACCATTTGATGAGACTGCAGTTGATCTTTTAGAGAATCTAAATACTCCTGCATACAAAATTGCCTCATTTGAAATTACCGACTTACCTTTAATTAAATATGCTGCCTCTAAGAATAAACCAATGCTTCTTTCTACTGGAATGGCAAATTTTAATGAAGTTAAGGAGGCGATTGAAACTATTAAAAAGCAAAATAATAATAACATCCTTCTTTTTCACTGCATAAGTAATTATCCAGCGGAAATATCTGACTCGCAACTAGGAGATATAAATTTTCTAAGAGAAAGTTTCAAAGTTGAAGTTGGTTTGTCAGATCACACAACATCTAATCTTGCATCTATATTGGCTACAGCACTTGGGGCAAATGCTATTGAAAAGCATTTCAAGTTAGATGAAAAAGAATGTGGCCCTGATTCAAGCTTCTCAATTATGCCAGGACAACTTAAAGAATTAGTTAGCGATTGTAATATGACTTTCGAGGCGACAAAAACAAATCAATTAATAAGACCAAAATCTGAAAATAAAAACAGAAAGTTTAGAAGGTCAATATATTTTGTAAGAGACTTATCTAAAAATCATATATTGACTAGAAATGATATTAAAAGAGTAAGACCAGGATATGGTTTAGATCCAAAATATTTTGATCAGATCATAGGTAAAAAATTAATTAGAAATGCTGGATTTGGACAGCCAGTTTCATGGGATTTTTTTAGTTAAATATATCTATTTATTAACTATAAAAGTAATTAAGCTTAACAATATAAAGGGTTTCTTCTATTAAAGAAACAACTTTAAATATTTGTTTAATTTAATAAGCTAATTAATCTTAAGAATTTGATATTATTATTGTTTTCCCATCAATTTTATTTTATAAATAAAAAATTAATTTTACCAAATTAGAAGATGTTTAACTCCTATAGTGTTTTGCAAAACGCTGATAAAGCTCTTTTAGTCAAAAAACCCTTTCCTTATATTTTAATTAGAAATTGTTTAAACCAAGAACTTTATGAACAATTAGAAAGTTCTTACCCTAGCGATCAATTAATAGCAAATGCAAATTTGCATCGATTTCCAAGTGGACTTAAGTCCGAGAATGCTAGAACTGATATATCTGCAAGTGTAGCTCTAGAAAAAAAAGATCTATTGCCTGAAATCTGGTTGAAATTTATTGAATATCATACAAGTATTGATTTTTTTAAGGAAGTTGTAAATTTATTTAAAGAAGATATCAATAAATATTATCCTAAAATTAAACCACTTTTATCAGGAATATCTAGTTCAGATATTGGAATAAGGTTTGATAAATCTGATACAAAGCCTATTTCCCTTGATTGCCAAATAGGAATAAACACACCCTCGAGCAAAGCTTCAAGTGTAATTGAAGAACATACTGATTCAGTGGAAGAATTATATGCTGGATTGCTTTATTTTAGAAGAAATAATGATAAAGCCAAAGGTGGAGATTTAAATTTGTATGAATGGAAGGATAAGAAAAATAAAAAGTATAAGGGATTTACAATACCAAGTAATCTTGTTAGAAAAGTAGGTACTATTGAATATCAGCCTAATACGCTTGTTTTGTTTTTAAATACAATTGATAGTATTCATTCCGTTTCTGTCAGACAGCCCTCAAAAGTAAGCAGACGTCTCATTAATATAATTGGTGAGGTTTATAATATTTATCCTGAGGGACTTTATAAAAAATCATATGTTTTTGGTTTTAACCAAATTAAAATAATACTGAAAATGCTTCTAAAGAAGCTTGGAATTTTAAATACGGTATATAAATTTATTAATAATTTAAAAAAATTCTTATAACATTAAACCAAATTAAATAAATCTTCAAAAATTAATAGAATAGATTTACTCTAAATTCTCTTAGTATTAACAGTGAATCATTCCTCAATACAAGTTGAATTATCTATTTTAAAATGGTTATTAAATTACCTTTTTATATTTTAATTTATTATTTTTGGGTAGTTTTAAGCATTTTTTTAAAGTCTCAGAAATCAACTTTTTAAGGGCTATTTTGATTTAAATCATTTTTTTTTATAAATTTAAAATTCAAAGAGAGTCAGCTGATAACGCTTTTCAAGATACCTTATTAAAGTCTTAAAACTTGAACTTGTTTATATTTGATAGAATTATGCTAAATTTTCTCAGGCATCATCGCCTACAAAAGACTGGTCAATTGTTTTATTGATTTAAAGGAAAATTTTTATATATTCCAAAAATGAACTCACGAAGAAAACCAACAAAAATTTCAAAGTTATTTGCAGACCCGTTGGAAAAAGTGATATAAATCAAGAAATAATTTTTAAATAGGGACATTCTGTAGGCACAAAATTTATTAAGTCAAAAAATTTAATTTTTATAGATAAAAATAATCATAAAATATAATTTTTTTTTTTCAAGGATCAATATTTGATTGGAGAAAGAATTTTTATTAAGGGGAATATAGAGGGATCTGAATTTAATTTGCTTAAATAATTATTTAATGAAAATTATTTAAAAGATAAGATTAGCACGATAACTTTAGTACTTAATTCGCTGGATAATAATTATTTGTAAAGTAGTTTTATTCCTAAAGAATATTTACCTTACATTCCAACTCCATTTTGGCTTCTAGGGGAACCTTTTTTTGAATTATTAAAAACTTATTTAAGAAACTCAATTTTCAGAAAACAAATTGTACTTCAGGCAAGTAAATTACTAAATAATTATGCTTCTAAAGCGCCTCTATTTTTTTACATCAATAAAGACTCTAGAAAATAGATTAAAAAAATGAAACAATTATATAATTAGAATTTCAAGATTTATTTGATTTACTTTAACTATTTTTTTAAGCTTTCTTCAAAGAAGCGCAGTTATAAATTTTTCATATAAACTTTTAAGACATTTTATTCTTTTTTCTAAAACCAACTTTATTTAACAGATTACTTTTGCAATTTACACCTCTTCAATCAATTTACATAAAAATCTTGTAGTCTACATCTCTTCGCCTTGAATTCCAATTTTCCAACAATAATTGTGAATATAGGTTCTAAAATTTTTTTTAATTTAGAGTCTTTGTAATAACTTAAATTTAATTGATAATTCCATCGCGAGAATTGTTTCTTAATTTAGTTATGTCATCAACTATAAACTCATAACAAACTAATTATTAGATTTATGATAATCGCTGTATTTTTTGGCTGATATATATAATAAATGGAGCCAAGGGGATTCGAACCCCTGACCCCCTGCATGCCATGCAGGTGCTCTACCAACTGAGCTATGGCCCCAAATATAAAGACGTCGGTTGTGTTAATCTATTCAAAGATTTATTTGTAACGTCATTAATTTCTATATTACTTTACATCATTTAATTATTGGAATCTAGGCTTAAAATTCACCTAGAGATTTACAAGTTTTAGGATGGATTATTAGTTTTTCTTAATAAATGCCTCACATAATTAAAAAACTAAATCAAACATCTTTAAAATCTAGAAATATGAAATAGTAAATTATAATCTAATACTAGGTGCAATTCTTAACGTTTCACTTTTAAGAAAACTATATAATATATTAGAGACTTTAGAAGTAGAAATTAATGCAAATGCTATATTTGTTTTAGGAGAATTAATTTATCATCTTTTTTTTGAAAAAAAATAATTTATTGTTTTTCTAAAAATTTACTTTTTCAAGGATTTTTTTAGAAATTTTTAGAATTTAATAACGTTTATTAATTTTCTAATTTAAAGTTAATTTGATTAATTACAAAATAATCTTAATAGTTTCTTCATTGAGTTTAATTTACTGCTAACTTTATAAAATCTGAAAATTTTATTTAGTAACTATATATTAATAATCAATGAAGGTTTTAAAAAATAATATAATTTCCTTTATAAAAAGAATAATCTTATTTTTTCCATTATTGATCTTTCTTGGTAAAAGAAGTTTATTAGCTTATGACGAAGGTTTGTATGCTTTACAAGCAAAGTGGATTTTACAGAATAATGACTGGATTACACCAACAAAATGGGGAGCTATTGTAACTGATAGAACAATAAGTGTTCAATTTTTAATAGCTTTATCTCAAAAAATTTTTGGTCAAAATATGTTCGCGATTTATATACCAAATATTCTATTTGGAATTTTGATGATTTTTTTAACTTACAAATTGCATTTAGAAATTTTAAATAAGAAACTGCCAATAATCTCTGCGTTAATATTGGCAACTACCTTTCTTTGGATTAATTACTTCCATATGGCAACTCAAGATTTGATATTTTCGTCAATAATAACTTTAGGAATTTATGGCTCAATAAAAGCACAAAAAGATAAAAAAAGTATTTTTTATCTTTTATCAGGATTATGGATTGGCTTAGCATTCATGATTAAAACATATCTTGTAGCAGTTCCATGTATAGCAATTCTACCTTTTTTTTGGAATAGTAGAATTTTAAGGAATATTTATTTTTGGTTTGGTTTAATAATAGGTTTTATACCTTTTACAATATGGGGTTTTGAAATTGTTTCTCTTCATGGATGGGATTCTTTAAGTGGCCTTTATAAAAAATTAATTAGCTTATCCGAACAAAATACTTTTACAAATCCTTTCTATTTTTATATTTGGAATTTCACAATAAATTCCTTGCCATGGAGTTTATTTTCAATCTTAGGTTTTTTAAAAGTGGCCAAAAGAGAAAATAACCTGTCGAACTATTTTTTATATAAATACCCAATTTCAGTAATGGTATTATTGAGTTTATTTTCCACTAAAACCCCATATTACCCATTACAAATATTATCTTTAACCTCAATTAATGCATATTTAGGAATTAATTATATTTTCACAAATAAAGATATTATAAGTAAAAACTTTATAAGATTAATTTCTTTAGTAATTCCAACATTCGTATTGATAACAATTGTTTTTTTAAATGCAAAAAATTACTTTAAAGAATTTGATACAAATACAATTACTCTATTAAACATAGGCTTAATTTTTTATTCTTTTTGCTGGTTGATATTATCTATTTCAAGAAAATTAAAGCATAAATTAATATTTGTAATTTTAGGGCCATATCTTTTGACATCATTTATAGTTTTTTCAGGTGTTCTTACTGATAGATCCAAGTCTATTAGAGTGGCTACTCAAAAAGCAATTGGAGAGAATTTCTTGCAAAATAAAGTAGTTGAGGTTGTAAGAAATGAAATTTTTAATGAAAACATAGACAAAAAAATTATTAAAATTGGAATATTTACGCCGAAATTAGCTAATCGAATGTTAAATGAAATAGAGGATTTAAAACCCAATAATTTTGCATGGGCTATTTTACCCGAAAATCAAAATTTGAAAAGTACTAGCAATTATGAAATTGTATATGACTCTAAAATTCTTACTCCTTGGAAATTAATAAAAAAAATAGAATAACTTTCTAAACTTTGTACTAATTTATATTAAGGATATTATTGAATTAATATTTATTAAAATATGAAACAGATTCTCAAAATATAATGTGAAACATAGATCTCATAACAGTAATTAAAGGGCAAGAAAGTAGTTATCTTGCAAAACATAATTTAGAAAAAGAGTTTTGGTATTTGAAACAATTAGAGATATTAGTACGGCTTAAAGGGAGAACTTAATCTTAATTAAAGTAACCTGAATACATTAAAAATTTAATTATAAAAAAAATATATCAAATTGAATAATAGATTTAAAATTATTGTTTTATTCAATTTCAGTATTAACTTTTATGCCATTTTTTGTGAGAATTGATTCCTCCATTGCTTTTTTAATATCATTCTCTATCATTTCTTCAATCATTTCTTCTAAGGTAGTTTCTGGAGTCCAACCAAGTTTCTTAAATGCCTTACTAGGATCACCAACAAGTTGATCAACTTCACTTGGTCTGAAATATCTAGGATCAATTCGTACAACAACCTCATTTGTATCTTTCCTTATACCTATCTCATTAATGCCTTTTCCCTTCCATATAATCCCAGGTTCGTCTGATTTTCCATTCCAATTAAGCTTTAAGGCACAGATCTCAACAAATCTTCTGACAGATTCCATTCTTCCAGTGGCTATAACAAAATCATCAGGTTTCTCTTGTTGAAGCATTAACCATTGCATCATTACATAATCTTTTGCATGACCCCAATCTCTTTTTGCATTCAAGTTTCCTAAATATATACAAGAATCTAAACCTGCATTAATTCTAGTAAGACCTCTTGTGATTTTTCTCGTAACAAATGTTTCTCCTCTTCTTGGACTTTCATGATTAAATAGTATTCCATTACAAGAATAGATTCCATATGCTTCTCTATAGTTTTTAGTTATCCAATATGCATATAATTTTGCAACTCCATATGGACTTCTGGGATAAAAAGGTGTGCTTTCTTTCTGAGGAATCTCTTGCACTTTTCCAAAAAGTTCACTTGTACTTGCTTGGTAAAATTTTGTTTTATCAATTAGTTTTAAAATTCTTATGGCCTCTAAGATTCTTAATGTACCAAGAGCATCGCAGTTTGCTGTATATTCTGGTGTTTCGAAACTAACTGCAACATGACTTTGTGCTCCTAAATTATAAATCTCATCTGGTTGGACACTTTGAAGAATTCTTATTAAATTTGTACTATCAGTTAAATCTCCATAATGTAGTATAAACTTTGGATTATTTTCATGAGGATCTTGATATAGATGATTTATCCTTTCAGAATTAAAACTACTTGATCTTCTTTTAATTCCATGGACCTCATAACCTTTATTCAGAAGAAATTCAGCAAGATAACTACCATCTTGACCTGTTATTC
>CESP01164773.1_pt1 | contig 14371 bp, 11 predicted proteins | sample 531211 | NCBI WGS metagenome assembly CESP01 (sample SAMEA2622074, study PRJEB7988) | marine metagenome | biome: marine biome (ENVO:00000447); feature: surface water layer (ENVO:00002042); material: "saline water (ENVO:00002010), including plankton (ENVO:xxxxxxxx)" | depth 5 m | reverse complement strand
TATTGAAAGCTTCCCAAGAATCTTTAATACAAGTGTTCTAATCCCATTTATGAGGAAAACCCAATTTGAATTGTGTCTTCAAAAAACAGTTGAGGTTGGAGTCAATAATATAATTTGTTACCAATCAGACAAAACTGCTAGCAAATACAACTTTCAAATTGAAGAGAAAAAAAGTAAAAGGTATATAGAAATAATTGAATCTGCATTTTTACAGTCAGAAAATAATTATTTACCAAACCTTTTATTCATTGAGAACTTATTTACCCTTTCCATTAATGAATTTAGTCAGATATGTGTTCTTGATCAATCATCAAAAGTAAAATTATTACCTAATTCTTCATACGATCTAATAGTCTCAGGAGGAGAGTACGGTTTTTCTGAAGATGAGCTTAATTTTTTACGCAAAACCAAAGCAAGTTTTGTAAAATTAAGCGAAAATATACTTAGAGCAGAGACGGCACCAGTAGTAGCCTTATCAATCCAAAATTTATAAAGATGAAAGCAGTATTTATTATTAATGATTTCAAATCAATGAACCTTGAAAAAGATACTTCAATCTTTTTAATCAAAGAGGCACAAAAAATGGATATTGCTACATATGCTTTTGATACTTCTGATATTTTAGTGAAAAACGGAAAGGTCTTTGTAAATTCAAAAAAAGTCGTTTTTACAAATTCTACGGGGTATGAGCATACACTTCAAAATGCAGTTTTGTCAGATCTATCGAGTTTCAACTTTATTATAAATAGGTTGAATCCTCCGTTTAACAAAGAATATTTATATCTTACAAATATTTTAGAAACTTATGGTATTGATTCTATAAACCCACCTAAAGCTCTTAGAGAAATAAACGAGAAATTAGCTATTCTTAATTTTCCAAGTTTCGCGCCAAAAACAATTGTTACTGCGAACCTAAATGAGATAAGAAAATTTGTCAAAGTGCACAAAAAAGCTGTACTGAAACCGCTTGATGGTATGGGTGGCAGATCTATATTCTATCTTTCAGAAAAAGATAAAAATCTAAATGTAATTTGGGAAAATGTCACTAAGAATGGTAGGAGCCAAGTTATGGTTCAAGAGTATATTGAAGAGGCAGCACAAGGTGATAATAGATTAATTTTTATTAATTATGACCTATTGCCAAAAAAATTAATAAGAATTCCTAGTGTAGAAGATTTTAGAGGAAATCTTGCTGTAGGAGCTGCCTCAAAAGTTTGTGATGTATCACAAGCCGATAAAAATATATCCGAGCAAATAATTCCATTTTTAAGAAAGCATAATATTTATTTTGCTGGTGCTGATATGCTTGGTGGCTATATTAGTGAACTAAATATAACTTCACCAACATGTCTTCAAGAAATTTATAATAATTCTAAGTGTAACCCTGGAGAGATTTTCTGGAATAATCTTATTTAAGGAGACTATATTTGAAAGATTATGCCAAAGTAGTCATGTGTTTCGATTTTGGAACAAAAAAAATAGGTATTTGTGTTGGTGAGACTGTGACAGGAGCATCACAGCTATTACACATAGTCTATAATGATAAAAATCTTTTATTAAATTTAAAAAAGATTTTTGATGAATGGAGGCCAGATCTCTGCATAGTAGGGATGCCTCCAAAACCAAAAGATAATTTTTATATTGCGGTTAAAGATTTTATTCAGAATATAGAAGAAAGTTTTAATGTTACGGTAATAACTTCAAATGAAACTTTGTCGTCTCAATTAGTTCCAAAAGATATAAGCGCTAACTCAAAAGATTCATTTTCTGCAAAAATAATCTTTGAAGGATGGTTTAATAGTAGAGATGAGTAATTCAATTCCAAGAGATTTTATAGATCGTTTAGTAGATGAAACTGATATTGTGAATCTATTGGGACAATATCTGAGCCTAACAAAAAAAGGAAATAATTATGTTTGCTGCTGCCCATTTCATGAGGAAAAAACTCCTTCATTTACTATAAGTCCTCAGAAATCTATTTATCATTGTTTTGGGTGTGGCAAGGGAGGGAATGTAATTACTTTTCTTCAGGATTATGAAGGTTTGACTTTTATTGAATCTCTAGAAAAACTTGCTGAAATCAATAATTTGCAGTTACCAAAAGGAAGCCAAAAGGAAGCTTCTGATAATTCAGAAGTATATGAAATTAATAAATATGTTGCACAACATTATTTTGAGTACTTTTCTAGAAATAAAGATAGTAAACCATCAAAATACTTAATCTCTCGAGGAATTGACGGTAAAACAGCGAAGAAATACTTTATTGGATATGCAGAGATGAATCAGAATAATCTTTTAAAAGAACTACTTAAAAAATTTAATGAAAAAGCAATTCTCGATAGCGGTGTATTTCTTAAAAATGATAAAGGCTTATATCCCTTCTTTCGAAATAGAATAATTTTTCCGATACAAAATGCCAAAGGAAAATTTATAGGGTTTGGGGGGAGATCAATCGATGAATCTATGCCAAAGTATCTAAACTCTAAAGATAGTAAATTCTTCAGAAAAAATAAGGAACTATACGGCCTAAATCATGCCCGAGGAAGCAAAACTTATGAGTATTTCCTAGTTGTAGAGGGGTATATGGACGTTAATATTCTCTCAAAAAATGGAATTGATATAGGGGTTGCATCTTTAGGCACTGCATTTTCAAACTCACATATTCAATCATTGTTTAGATTGAAGAAAAAAGTAATTTTTTGCTTTGATTCAGATGAAGCTGGACTCAAAGCAGCATGGAGGGCATTGCAAATAACGGTCTCATATTCTATAGATGATAAAATCGCAAGGTTTATGTTCCTTCCAGAGGGCGAGGACCCTGATTCTTTTATAAATAAAGAGGGACCTAAAGAATTTTTAAAAAGAATTGATCGGTCGATGGACATTGAGTCATTTATCTTTAACTTTCTTAAAAGGGGGAAAGATTTAGAATCTTCAGAGGACATCAGATTAATAATTTTTGAATTCAAAAAAGTATTTTCATTAATCAAGTCAGAAGCATTGAAAGATACTCTGTTGAACAAATTTTCAAAATCATTAGATATCAACAAAAATTCTCTCATTTCAGAACCAATTGCTAAGAAAGTGCCCCCTAAAGTAAGTAATGACAAGTTAGAGCAAAAGCTGCATCAAAGACATTTTTTATTAATCTTGTACCTCTATGAGAATTATGCAGATTCAATAAAAGAGATTGATAAAGATTTTCAGGAATTTTTTCTAAGTGCTTCAAAAACTTCAGAAGAGATAAAAAGGTTAAAACAAGCAATCATGGCTATAAGAAGTGATAGTAGTGAACGAACTAATTATGCTCTCTACGCAGAGGCTATGATGCTGGAGATGAAACTTACCGAAGAAGAAGCTATCAGTGAGTATTTTCGAGTAACAGATGAAATTAGATTAATATTCGATGATAAATTTATTGAATATCTGAAGAAATTGGCAAAAAATCACAATCTGACTGCTTTTAGAAAAGAAAATCTGCAAAAACTTCTTAATTTAAGAGATAATACTTCAGATCAAGAAAATGAACTGATTCAATTTCTTAATACTTACAATTGAAAATAACTAATTTAAAAACATATATAACTGATGTCAGAGAAAACTAACGCCAAAACAGATATAGCCCAACTTATTCAGCTTGGTAGGGACCAAGGCTATCTAACATATGCTGACATTACAGACACTCTTCCAGACGGTTCAACTGACGAGGAAAATTTTGAAGAAATTACCAAAGTTTTGAAAGATATGGGGCTAAAAGTCTTTGAAAATACACCAGATGAAGATGAGCTCATGCTGGGTGAAGATGAGGATACAGATGAACTTGCTGCCGAAGATGCGGTTGCTGCACTATCACAAACAGAGATTGAGTCAGGCAGAACAACCGACCCAGTGAGAATGTATATGAGAGAAATGGGAAGCGTTGATCTCTTAACTAAAACAGGTGAGATAGACATTGCAAAACGAATTGAAGCAGCAATGAAAGAGGTGCTTTCTCTATGTGCAGAGTATCCCCTTTGCATGGAATATGTTCTAGATTTTTTTGGAAGAATTAAGGACGGCGAGAAAAAAACACAAGATTTGATATCTGGTTTCATGCTTGATGAGCCAGAAGAAGAAATTATTGAAGAGGAATTTGTTAAAAGTGATGAGGTTAATGATGATCAACCTGATGATGAAGAAGATGAGGAAGTTAACGTTATATCCTTTGAAGAATGTGAAGCTAAGATCAAGATTATAAAAAGAGAGTACAATAAATATCTAAAGTCATTGAGCAATAGGAAATTAGATCCAAAGGCTTTAAAAGCCCTTGAAAAACTAAAAGATGAATTTCAAAAAATTAAATTTAACTCCAAGGTATTCGACACTCTTGTTTTAATTCCATCTGAAAGAAAAGTTCAAGTCGGTAGATTTGAAAAAGAGCTGAAGACAATGTTGGTAAAGAAAATTGGAGTGCCCAATAAAGAAGCAAGATCACTTATCGAAGATAATTTAATTAATGTACGTCTGCTTACAAATTTAAGCAAGGACAAGAGATTTAAGAAAAAAACTATTGATGAAATCAAGCCAACATTTATTAGGATTCAAAAAGATTTAATTAAAATTGATGAAAATAATTTAATGCCTGTAACACAAATCATATCCTTAAATAAAAGAATCAATAAAGCATATAGAGGCTTATTAAGAGCAAAAAAAGAAATGATTGAGGCTAATTTAAGACTTGTGATCTCCATAGCCAAAAAATATACAAACAGAGGCTTACAGTTTTTAGACTTAATCCAAGAGGGCAATATTGGTTTGATGAAAGCTGTTGACAAGTTTGAGTATAGAAGGGGCTATAAATTTTCTACTTACGCAACATGGTGGATTAGGCAGGCAATAACACGATCTATTGCTGACCAAGCAAGAACAATACGAATACCTGTACACATGATTGAAACTATAAATAAGCTAAATAGACTTTCTAGGCAGATGATGCAAGAAATTGGAAGGGAACCAACTCCTGAGGAAATGTCGAAAAGGCTAGACATACCTGAGGATAAAATGCGAAAAGTTATGAAAATTGCTAAAGAACCAATTTCTATGGAAACGCCTATAGGAGATGATGAGGATTCTAATTTAGGTGATTTTCTTGAGGATTCCTCTATAAATTCTCCAATTGATGATGCTGCAATAAGAGGTTTAAAAGATGCTACTGACGAAATTCTTGCATCTTTAACAGCAAGAGAGGCCAAAGTTCTTAGAATGAGATTTGGTATTGGAATGAATAATGACCACACTCTAGAGGAAGTTGGAAAGCAGTTTGATGTTACAAGAGAAAGAATAAGACAAATTGAAGCTAAAGCATTAAGAAAGCTTAGACATCCAACACGTTCAGAAGTTTTAAAAAGCTTCTTGCATGAATAATTGATTAATATACTATTAATAATCTGATTATTTATGGAATTCATAATTGAAAATTTTTATTTAATACTTGCATCAAGTATTATTTTTGGCTTTTTTATGGCCTATGGTATTGGAGCAAATGATGTTGCTAATGCCATGGGAACTTCAGTAGGAAGTAAAGCTCTTACTTTAACTCAAGCATTGGTTATAGCAGCTATTTTTGAATTTTTAGGGGCATATTTTGCAGGGGCATCAGTAACTACCACCATTAGGGAAAATATTGTTGATCCCACGCTCTATGACGACTCACCATCCATTTTTGTTTTGGGAATGATGGCAAGTTTACTTGCAGCGGGTGCTTGGTTATTACTTGCTACTACTTTTGGGCTGCCAGTATCAACTACACACTCAATTATTGGTGCTATCGCAGGTTTTTCCATTTATTATATTGGCTGGGCATCAGTAAGTTGGGGATATATTTTAGAAGTTACATTCTCATGGGTATTAACACCTTTTATAGCAGCTCTTTTTTCTGGGTTGCTTTACTGGAGTGCAAGAAAGTTTGTTCTAAATGCAAAAAATCCGATAGCTGCTGCAAGGCAATTTATTCCATTTTATGCTGGGCTTGTTGGTTTTAGCATATCGGCCATCACGCTAAATAAAGGTCTAAAAAATACAGAAGTACCACTCTTAATTACGAATTATTTTGGAGGCTACGACTTAGTTGCTAGCTTATTTATCTTATCTTTTTTAATAGCATTTCTTTGCTACCTTGTTTCAAGATTCCTTCTATCTCATTACGTTAGTAAGTCAGACAATCCAAATGTAGAGGGAAAGTTCGCAATACTTATGATATTCACTGCATCGTCTATAGCATTCGCTCATGGATCAAATGATGTTGCAAATGCAGTCGGCCCTATGGCGGCAGTAGTTGCAACTATTGAAAACCTTGGTCAGATTGATGATGTTGCTGTAATACCAGAATGGATATTATTAACAGGAGCAATTGGAATTGTTATTGGAATGCTGACTCTGGGTTATAAAGTAATTAAAACAGTAGGTGAGCGTATCACTGAATTAAAACCAAGCAAAGGATTTGCTGCAGAGATGGCAACAGCAATTGTTGTTGTTCTTGGAAGTGTTTCTGGAATTCCTCTTTCAACCACCCACACATTAGTTGGTGCAGTTGTTGGGATTGGCATATTCAGCAGCAACAAGGTTAACTATAAATCTGTAATTGAAATTGGAGCCTCGTGGCTGATAACAATACCTGGAGGGGCTGTATTCTCTATTATATTTTTTATAATACTTAAGGCTTTGTTTGGAGTTTGAGATGGAATTTGAATATTGGATTGAACTAGTAAATAAGATAGTAAATATCATTACAGGCCCTGCTGTAATCTTCAGTGTATGGTTTCTTGTTGCCCAGATTCGTACTCAAATTAAGGTAGGAAAAGCTGCATCAAGACAATCTATCGCAGAGGCACACCAAGAAGTTACTCTTGCTGGACTTGATCCACTTTTAATGAAAGCAAAACTTAAGTTAATAAAAAAGGAAAAACTTTCAATAGATGAAGAAGTTGGTCTAAGAATTCATATGACAGCTATACTAAGGGCAAGAGAAAATCATTTTTATCAGCATAAGATGGGAATGTTAGATGATGAGGAATGGAAAACAATGAGAAAAGCATTAGGAACATTATTTATAGATAATCAATTGAATCTAGATATTTGGAAGAAGAGTAAATCAACATTTAACCCAGAATTTGCATCAATAGTTGATGAAGAGATCGATATGAGGAAAGATACTTTTAGGAAATGAGTAACACTGAGCAATTAAAGTTTTTATCAAAAGCACTTTTGATGCACCAAAGACCATCGTTGATCACAAAACCCGATGGCGACGTGTTATGGGTTAATAATGCAGGAAAATATATTTTTTCTATGTCAGATAACGACAAACTTGATCTGATATTTGTTGACAAAAAAGATTTAGATAAAGCAAGGTTTGATTCTGATATTGCAGACACATTCGATGTTTTCTTAAAGATCAATTTAAGAAAGAAAAGTATTTATATGCGTGTTCTTTTGCATGTTATTCCTGTAGATAATGAGAGCTATTACTTGGTTGAATTTGTTTCAAATTCAAAAGAAAACCTTTTTGCACTTAGAACAGTAATTTCATGCTTAGAGAATGATCGCATTGGAATGTATTATCAAAAACAATATAAGCTCACTGGAAAAAAAGAGGTATGTGGTGTGGAGGCATTATTAAGATTCTTTAACGAAGATGGTTCGATAATACCAAACGATAAAATAATCCCATACATAGAGGGCGAAAGCTTATTTTCGTTAGTTGTAACGTCATCCATGGGTTTAGTTAAAGAATTTTTTGACCAAAGAAAAAAAATTGGTCTTGATAATGTTCCATTATATTTTAATGTATCTGCACACACCGTTTTACATAAGGATTTCCTGTCTATATTTAAAGAATTTATTAAATCAGTAGGAATTAAAAAAGGTGATTTTGGAATAGAGGTTACAGAAACAGCTGAATTAAATAATTTATCACTAGCATCCCTAAGATTATCAAGTATAAAAAATTTAGGAGTCTCAATAGCACTAGACGATTTTGGTGCGGGTTATTCAGCCTTGAGGTATTTAAAAGATCTGCCAATTGATTTGCTGAAACTTGATAAAAGCTTTACAAATGAAATGGCTGAAAAACATAATCAAAGTTTAATTCAAATTGCAAAATTAATGGCAGATTCATTAGCTATGGAATTTATTTGTGAGGGGCTTGAAGAGGAATGGCAGATTGAAAAAGCTGTTGGTTTAGGGTGTGAAAGAGGACAAGGCTATTTTTTACACAGACCGTGTAGCTTAAAAGATCTAAACAATGAGTAGCAAGAAAGATAAAATTGTTTTAACCCAAATAAAACAAGATTTTACTACCCCTGTAGATGCCATTTCAGATTATATAAATTTAATAATCGATGGATCAGATATCTATGATGATGAAATTACCGATGAATTTGAGAACATTAAAAAATCAGCTAAAACACTAAGAGTAAATTTCAATGATGCTTTTGTTGAATATGCAGAATCAAAAAGGAAATCAATTAATAATGATGAAGAAGCATCAATACTTAGGCATGACTTAAGAACTCCTCTAAATGGAATTATTGGGTATAGTGAAATTCTTTTAGAGGACTATGAGGATGATATTGACAAAAATCATAGTGAAGATATAAATCACGTTATTGGTTTAGCAAAAGAGGTTGAGGGTGCAATATCAAGATTTGTAGACTTCTTAAAAGATGGAAGTGAGTCCCCTGAACAGGCAAAAGAAAATGAGAATGCAGAGAATCTGTTTAGTTCGCTTGGGAAAATAGATTATAAATTAGAAATAATTGATGAGATAAAAGATTCAAAAATATTAGTAGTTGATGATATTAAAACTAATTGTGATGTTCTTAAAAGACGATTAGAAAATAACAATTTTAATGTAGAAGTAAGCATGTCTGGGAAAGATGCGCTTGGAAAGATTTCGAAAAGCCAGTTTGATCTAATCCTTTTAGATGTACTAATGCCAGAAGTAAACGGGCTTGAGGTTTTAATTAAAATAAGAGAACAATACTCCGCCGATAAACTTCCAGTAATTATGGTTTCTTCATTCGATGATGTTGAAAGTATTTCTAAATGCATACAATTAGGAGCATCAGACTATCTTCCAAAACCAGTTAACTCTACAATCCTCACGCAAAAAGTTGCCTCTACTCTCGAACGAAAATCGCTCAGAGAAAGAGAGGAGCAATTACTTTCAGAACTTCATAAGCAAGCAATTACAGATGAAATGACGGGTGTGCCAAACCGCAGGTTTGTTTTTGAAAGGCTTGAAAAAAGTTTTGATGATATTGGGGAGAATTCAAAAGAACATTTTGCAACAGCAATTTTTGATATCGACCATTTTAAACACGTAAATGATACATATGGACATGCAGCTGGAGACGAGATTATTAAAAAAGTTTGTAATATTGCTACTTCAATAATCAAATCACCTCATATTTTTGGAAGGATTGGTGGAGAGGAGTTTTTAGCAGTTATTTTTAATGATTCTGCCAATCATCTGAAAGAAATATGTGAAAAAATACGAACAACTATTGAGAATGAGGAAACTTTATTTGATAATCAAAAAATAAAAGTTACTTTAAGTGGTGGTGTCTGTTTTAGCAATGAAAGTAGTAGCGTTTCAGATTTAGTTAACAAAGCGGATGAAAGACTATATCTTGCCAAGAAAAATGGCAGAAATAAATTTTATCTAAAAGAGGAATAATATGGCTTATATTTTAATAGTTGAAGACAATGAAATGAACAGAGATATGCTTGGCAGAAGATTAGAAAGAAGAGGTTTTGAAATTCAATTTGCATTAGATGGTCAAGAGGGGTTGGACAAGATGCGAGAAAGAAAACCTGACCTCGTATTAATGGATATGGGGTTACCAGTACTTGATGGATGGCAAGCAACTACTCAAGCAAAAGAAGATCAAGAGTTGAAAGACATTCCAATCATTGCATTAACAGCACATGCGCTAGAGACTGATAGGCAAAAAGCTTTGGCAGCAGGCGCCGATGATTTTGACACCAAACCAGTCGATATTAAACGACTATTAGAGAAAATTGGAAAATTTATTTAGTGTCAGTCCCTTTTAAAATTTGATTCACTTCTTCAACTAACGTCTGTACTTTAGATTCTTTCTTAACGATGCCTTCAGTGAATTTGCTGAGCATTTTTTCTTCTACTGCTGTAATATCTTTACCAGAAAAAACAACTATAGGTATTTTAATTCCATCTTCCTGTGCTCGTTCAATGAATTCGAAACCATCCATTTTCGGCATATCTAAATCAAGAACAATTAAATCTGGTTTTTCTTTAACCCTCTCAAGTGCATCTTCTCCATTTTTTGCATCTATTGATAAGTATCCTTCGTTATTAAGTATCTTATTTAAAAGATCTCGGGTATTTTCGTCATCATCTACAATCAAAACTTTTTGATCTTTATCAGTTATGTATCTTTTAACGATATTTATAAAAAATGTTCTATCAATAGGTTTTTTCATGTAGTCATCTGCACCCAATGAGGATGCCAGACTTTCCTCATTTAGAACTGAGGTGATAACAACTGGTATGTCTTTTAATGCCTTGTCTTTTTTAAGCTCTTTTAAGACCGACCAACCATCTCTTCCTGGCATCAAAACATCAAGAAGGATTAGTTTAGGTTTAATTAACTTTGCTTGTTCTATTCCTTCGTCACCATCGAAGCAACTAAACACTGTATATCCCTCTTTTTTAATAGCTCTTTTTACAACATCATGTGTTGTCTTATCATCATCTACTAATAAAATATATTCATCGCCTTCTTCGATTTCAGGATTTACAAAATCCTCTTCTTCAGCTTGTTCTTCGTCTAATGACTCTCTCGGAACAAAAATACTGAAAGTGCTACCTTCACCAACTGTACTTGATACTTCAACACCACCCCCCATCATCTCAGCAAAGTGTTTTGAAATTGAAAGACCTAATCCAGTTCCCCCATACTTTGCACTAGTTGATCTCTCTGCCTGTGTATAAGTATCAAATAATTTTCCTAATTGGTCTTCAGTCATTCCTATACCAGTATCTTTTATATCAAAATTTATATATTCTTGTTTTTCTATATTCTTTGTTTCAACTACTAATGCAACTTGACCACCTTCGGTAAACTTAAAAGCATTGCTTAGGAAATTGACTATACATTGACGAAGCTTGGTTTCATCACTAGTCATCTCGCCTTCAACATTATTCTTAATAATAAATTCGTTATTATTTTTTGATGCCAATGGTCCTGAGACATCCTTTATAGTTTCGAGCATGGTATCAATATTAAATGGAGTAAAGTACATATCCATTTTGCCAGCCTCAATTTTAGATAAATCAAGAACATTATTGATTAAAGAGAGCAGGTGTTTGCTTGAATTTGTAATTCGTTTTAAGTCAGGAATCATCTCATCATTTCCAAGATCCTCACAATCCTCAAGAAGCATTTCACTGTAGCCAATAATAGCGTTTAGTGGTGTTCGTAATTCATGCGACATATTTGCAAAGAATCTTGATTTTGCACTGCTCGCTTCTCTTGCTTCGTCTCTTGCAGTTGCCATTTCTTTTGTTTTTAAATCAATGAGTGCATTTACCTCATCTGACATTCTTGAAAAAGCCAGTTCCATCATCTCAACTGAAGCCTCTTCAGCGTTTTCATCTGACGTTTCATTTACAAGTTTCCTCATATTCTGAACATCCTTTTGTATAAGAGTCTTAGCGTCTCCTTCAAGTTTCTCTGATAAAACACTCATCTTCTTAATGATTACTTCATCTCTTTGTTTTCTTCGCTCGGCTCTATCTTTTCTTACTGAATCCATTTCTAGGAGATGGTTTCTATACCTTCCTAGTGCATTTGATAGCTGACCTACTTCATTAGTTTCAGACGATAAAAACCCTTTATTAACAGGTAGCTGTTTCTTTGTGTCGCCTTTTGTAAGTGCTTCAAGCACTTCTATAGCTTGTGCAATTCTATTGAAAGCCCCATCTTGAACCCACCAAATTGCAAGAACAATTAATAAAATTACCCCAAAGGTAAAAATTATGGAATTTAGAGTTGAATCTCGCAGTTCTTTTAAATCACTTGCAACATTTTTTATTACAAAGAACAAGGCAAAGTCAGGGTTTACTGTTGAAGCTACTGGAACAGAAGTTAGCGATAGACCTAAAGCTTCAAAATTCTTTGAATTCATATTTTCTAGGCCATTCTTAAGAATATCTCCTTTAACATAATTGAAACTAAGTTGATTTATCCCTAAGGAATCATCTTGTGAAAGCTCATCTGAGAAAACGGCATCAATAATTTTGTTTTGACTAACAATTCCAGTTCTTACTCCCAAATCACTTTCAAAAATTGTCATTGATTGTCTTAGATCTCTTCCAATTATTACTGATCCAAGTAATTTTTCTGTATTAAAACCAAATTCATTTTTTAAATAAACGGGAAAAGCTACAATTTGGTGCAGATTTATATTTCCAGTTGCCTCTTGTGCATAAATAACTTCATTTGTAACACTCATTCGCGTCCGTATTTTTTCCAAGAATCCATCTGTTGAAGCATCTCTTAAAAAATTAAGTTGGTTAGTATCTGAGCAAACATCAATGGAGTTTCCGACATCAGCCCAGTCATATGCATATAAACAAGTTAGCTCCTCGTTATTTTTATTATAAATTTTTACAAAGCTAATATTTCCATCATCTATTTCATCAAGAAACATCTCATCAACTAAAATAAACAGATCACCCTCAAGTTCTTGATCAAACGATTCAATTAAAGCATTTGCATAATCTAAACCTTCAATACCAATCTCTGTGAAAAGACCTATTTCAACAAAAGGGTTCCAATATTGCTCTCCTTTTTCACCATTTGGACCCCAAGAATTCATATTTGAGAAACTGTTATCTATAGATTGGACCCAAGCTGATTCTACAATGCTTGTGTACTGATTATTTGAGGATTTTTCTTGAATGTCTTGGTTTTGAACATTCATATATAAAAGAATACCGGCAATAATTATATTGCCTATGAGTCCAAATATAAGGATTTGGGTTCTGACAAGCATTATTCGATAATTAGTTTGTTAACTTAAAGGTAAATCTAGCTTTTACGTCGTTTACTGTAACAGGCACACCATTATGAACATATGGTTCATAAGCCCACCTTCTGATGGTTCTCATGACACTTCTCTCAAAGGAACCAGGCTGATCGGTATCAACTACGTATGGATCAACAACCTCTCCATCAGGTGAAACATCAAACTCAACTACTACGAAACCCTCTGTTCCTTTTCTTAGTGCTGATCTTGGATAATCTGCTCCAGGAGAATAAATTCTTTCAACCATTACCTCTATACTTTCTCCGCTTACTTCAATGCTCCCTTCATCACTGGCTGGAAAAGCTGTAAGTGCAATGAATAATATTAGAACTGATAGAGATCTCATAAGTGAAAATTATATACAAAAAAACTTTTTTTTCATACAGGTGTTTAAAAATATCCGGAATAGTTTAGACTAGCTCTTCTTGGGCCTGTAGCTCAGTTGGTTAGAGCAGTGGACTCATAATCCATTGGTCGGAGGTTCGAGTCCTCCCGGGCCCACCATTTTTGGAACATTTCTAATATGGGTTAAAATTGAATTATGGATTATATAAATTATGCTGTTCCTTTCTTTTTAGTTGCTCTTTTAGTGGAGCTAATCTATGGAATTGTAATCAATAAAAATACTTATAGATTAAATGATGCCATTAGTAATTTATTCATGGGAACACTCCGTACTGCAAATAAACTTATTATCATAGGTGCTGCTGGCTATGTTTTTTATTTGGCTGAGACTCATTTTGCTTTATGGCGTATGGATGCCTCATCACCCTTAACATGGATCTTTGCGTTTATAATCTACGACTTTTTTTATTATTGGTTTCATCGTATAAGTCATGAGAGACAGATTTTCTGGGCATCTCATGTGGCTCATCATCAAAGCGAAGACTACAATCTTAGTACTGCTTTAAGACAAACAGGAACCGGTGAATTTGTTAGCTGGGTTTTTTATATTCCTATGTTTCTTATAGGTGTTCCGTCTTATGTTTTTATAAGCGTTGCATCAATAAATCTTATCTACCAGTTCTGGGTTCATAGCGAGCATATCCCAAAGCTTGGTTGGTTTGAAAATTATTTTGTAACTGCATCAAATCATAGAGTTCACCACGCTCAAAATGAACAATACATAGATAAAAATTACGGCGGCGTTTTTATCATATGGGATCGAATGTTTGGAACACATAAAGTCGAAGATGATAACGAGGCTTGTATTTATGGTATACGAGGGACTCTCAATACCTTTGACCCAATTTGGGCA
>CESP01012974.1_pt1 | contig 14425 bp, 9 predicted proteins | sample 531211 | NCBI WGS metagenome assembly CESP01 (sample SAMEA2622074, study PRJEB7988) | marine metagenome | biome: marine biome (ENVO:00000447); feature: surface water layer (ENVO:00002042); material: "saline water (ENVO:00002010), including plankton (ENVO:xxxxxxxx)" | depth 5 m | reverse complement strand
TTTGGATCAATTGCGTTAGCAATAATCGCATTGAATTATGTTGGCGGAATGGAAGTTTTATTATCGAAATTAAATGAGCTTCTTGGAACAGATGTAGTAACTGATAACACATTAAAATTCATTCCACCAATACCAGATACTGGCGTAGCAACACAAACATTTTGGGAATCCCCATTTTCCAAGTTTTTAATCTTTATTTCCGTCATGTGGTGGTCACATCATGGTACAGATGGTGGAGGGTATATTATACAACGAATGTCCTCTGCAAAAAATGAAAGACACGCCCTCCTAGCTACATTGTGGTTTAACATTGCACATTATGCTCTTCGCGTATGGCCTTGGATTATTGTAGCCGTGGTTTCTATAGTAATGTTCCCCATTATTCCTTCAGAATACTCAGAATTAGGAGTGAAAGCAGGTTATCCGCTTGTAATGAACACGCTCCTTGGCCCTGGTCTTAAAGGTATTCTTATCGTTTCTTTTTTAGCAGCGTTCATGTCTACAATTGATACGCACTTGAACTGGGGTGTTTCATATTTGATCAATGACATATATAAACGATTTTTCAAACCTAATGAAACTGAGAGGCATTATGTCTTAGTAGGAAAAATAATGACTGTTATCTTGATGATACTTGCTGCTTTTACTGCACTTAAAATGCAAAGTATATCTAAGGCATGGGAGTTTATTTTTGCAATGGGTGCAGGTATTGGCCTTGTATTAATCCTTCGATGGTTTTGGTGGAGGGTAAATGCATGGAGTGAAATTACTGCGCTAGCTACTTCAATCGTTATTACAATATCATTTGAGATAATTGCCTATTTTCAAACAATAGATAACAATTTAGAGTACTCCTTATTCGGATCCACTCCCTCAATTTTTGGTATGTCTCTTCAAGTTCATCACAAATTGATGATTATCGTTCCTATAGCTATAATTGCATGGGTTACAGTTACCTTTTTTACTAAGCCTGAGCCAATGACTAAACTTGAAACATTTTATAAAAGAGTACAACCTGGCGGATGGTGGGGACCAATAACTTCTTCTTTTGATCATACTCTGCAGCCTGTAACAAAAGGTATATTCATTTTGTGGCTCGCGGGTGTGATGATGATCTATGGATTTACTTTTGGCATTGGAAACTTAATTTTTCAAAATTACAGTGCATCAGTAATTCTATTTGGGTTTGCTGGAATAGGGTCATACCTTATTTGGAATAGAAATATTTCGAAATTAACCTAGATACACTATGTCAAAAGCAAGGAGAATTTTATCTATTGATATTTTTAGAGGTATAACTATTGCAATGATGATAATAGTTAATAATCCAGGCAGTTGGGCATTTGTATATGCTCCATTGAGACATGCAAAATGGCATGGCTGTACACCTACAGATCTAGTTTTTCCGTTCTTTCTTTTTATTGTTGGTGCAGCGATGAGGTTTGCATTTGTAAGATGGCACTCTTTCGCATCAAAAGATTTTTATAAGCATGTTTTTTTTAGAACATTGTCTATTTTTTTAGCAGGTACATTCATTCATGCTTTCCCATTCATTCAACAAGATTGGGATTGGAGTAGTTTTAGAATAATGGGCGTTCTACAGCGAATTGCTCTAGCCTATGGCATAGCAGCAATCATGGTGATACACTTGGATCTAAAAAAAATATTTATCTCTGCTTTAGGTATCTTAATTGCTTACTGGGGTATTTTGTGGATTGGTGGAGGGGAGGATCCTTACAGTCTTGAACATAATTTAATTCGAAAGATTGATATTTTTCTTTTGGGTGAAAGCCACCTTTACGGGGGGACTGGAATTCAATTTGACCCTGAAGGATTACTAAGTACTTTACCTTCGGTTGTAACTGTTTTGATAGGATATTTAGTAGGTTCAATGCTTCACACTACCAAGGATTTTTTGGATAATGTAAAAAGGATGTCTGCTTTTGGAATTGGTCTTATAACTGTTGGAATAATTTGGGGGCTTCTATTTCCAATCAATAAACAGCTATGGACCAGCTCTTATGTTTTATTTACTGGCGGTATTGCTACAATTTTCTTATCTGCATTATGTTTTATGATTGATATCAAAAAATGGAAAAAACCATTGTGGGTTTTTCAGATATTTGGAACGAATTCCATATTCCTTTTCGTATTATCTGGACTGTGGACAAAAATAATTTTAAGATTAAAATTTGACCTTGAAGATCAGTCAATATCAGGATATGGATATCTTTATAAAACTTTATTTGTGCCCATAGGTGGAGACATGTTTGGTTCTTTCCTATTTGCTATCGCTCACCTAGTTGGGTTTTGGTTGGTCTTGCTGTGGCTTTATAGAAAAAAGATTTTTATAAACCTATAATGAGAATTATATTTTTCATTAGCCTGATTTTTTCTGTTAGCCAAAAAGTTCAATCTCAAGATAATCATCAATATTTAACAAAGCGACCCTATGCTGTAGTACTTGGTACTACCCAGGATGGTGGGTATCCACATGCTGGTTGCGAAAAATTATGCTGTAAAGAGGCATGGCTATCTGACAGTTTACGTAAAATGGTTGCTAGCATTGCAATCATTGATCCAAGAACAGGCCTAGCTTGGATGATAGATGCGACTCCTAATTTCGCAAAACAATACCACATTATTACGAAAAAACATAAAGCTAGACTAGCAGGAATATTTTTGACTCATGCTCACATAGGTCATTACTCTGGTCTAATGCAATTAGGTAGAGAGGTAATGGGAGCAAAAAATGTTGTTGTTTATGCTATGCCAAAAATGAAAAAATATCTTGAAGAAAATGGTCCATGGAATCAATTAGTAAAACTTAAAAACATTAAACTTTCTCCTTTAAAGGACAAAGAGGAAGTTTTGTTGGCTAAAGACCTCATAATTGAGCCATTTCTAGTACCACATAGAGACGAATTCTCTGAAACAGTCGGTTACAATATTATTGGCCCTAATGAATCGATGTTATACATACCCGACATAGACAAATGGGAAAAATGGGAGCATGATATTTTATTTTGGATCGAATCCAATTCATATGCTCTTTTGGATGGAACTTTCTACTATGATGACGAAGTACCTAATAGGAATATGAGTGAAATACCTCATCCTTTAATTATTGAAAGTATGAATTATTTTAGCAGACTTCTGAAACGGGACCAAAGAAAGATATTTTTTATCCACTTGAATCACACAAATCCTGCCTTATCTGAGAACTCAGCTGCATCTAGAAGTATCATCAAAAATGGTCATAACACTGCAAGATTAGGAATGAAATTTTATTTTTAGTAATGAAGAGAAAGATATTTATCATGGGGGCAAGTACTGGTATAGGAAGATCTTTAGCTATTAACTATGCAAGTGATAATACAACTCTAGGTTTAGGTGCACGAAGAGTAGAATTATTAGAGGAATTAAAAGAAGAATGTGAATTACGAAATTGTGAAACATTCATTTATGAAAATGATGTGAATAGCACGCTAGATTGTGAAAGGTCAGCCCAAGATTTCATAAAAAAGGCCAAAGGTATTGATATTATAATTGCGAATTCTGGAGTAGGTAGTAGTGATCATTTATTATCAGGCTCAAGCGAAAAAATAAATAACGTATTACATACAAATATTCTTGGAGTAACAAATACTATTGTGCCTTTTTTAATTCAAATGCAGAAGCAAAAACGAGGTAAAGTCGTAGTTGTTAGCTCTGTTGCAAGCTTTATTCCAATCCCACATAAAGGAGGATACTCAGCATCAAAAGTTGCAGTTAGACGCCTTTTTGATTCTTGGAGACCAATACTTTCTGATTATGGCATTGACGCTATTTCTATTTGCCCTGGTTTTATAAACACGCCAATGACAAAGAAAATTTTATTCAAACCGTTTTTAAAAGATGTCAACACTGCTGCTTTAGCATTTATTAAAGCAATAGAAAAAAATAAAAAAACATATGTTTACCCATGGCAAATGAATATACTTACAAAGCTTATAAATATATTACCACAGTTCATCATTGACTCATTAGTCTATCGATCAAAAAATAGAATAGCAAAGTACGATAAAAACTAATTATTTAAACTTTGTCTAGACGCTGGCAATGTTTTTAATGTTGAGACCAACCAGGTAAGCCCTATTCCAAAGGCTACAATGGTTGAAAGCATCATAGAGTACCAAACCCATTCAACAGTTTTATCCATGATAAAAATAAAAAAAAGTGCTAGGGGAGCAGAAACGCCAAGTACCCTCACAATGGTTATTATTAATACAGGTAGACCTTTTCCAAGTCCTTGTAAAACTCTACCAGTAGTTATGCCCACAGCAATAAAAGGATATGCAAATGCAAAAATTCGTAAAAAGTTAACCGCAATGATGACGATAGATGCATCATCAGTAAAAAATCTTACAACATGTCCAGCAAAATTATAAACAATAATTGATGATATTATTGTTATGAGTAGCGCAGAAAAGATACCATATTTAATGACATACCTTAATGCCACGTACTCTTTAGCACCGTAAAACATACCAACCAGTGTAGTTAAAGACGCGGCAATTGAAAAAATTGGGAGAAAGACTAGCATATCTAGTCTTCCCGCGACTTGATAAGCAGCCACTGTATTAACAGAAATATGAACAAGGATCTTATTAAATACGCCCTGCCCTACTGCCATAACGATCATAGATAATGAAGCAGGTAGACCTACTTTAATAATATCCCATATGATATCAGTCGAATACGTGAAATCACTTAGATTGAATGATATATAAGAATGGTTTTTAAAGAATAACATGAAAATAAATACAATGAAAACCACTACTTGACTAATAACCGTAGCCATAGCGGCTCCAGCAATTCCTAACCCAAAACCGAATCCTCCCAAACTCTCTAAATCAAATATAAAAATTGGGTCAAGAATGATATTTAATATTGTCCCTAGTCCTGCCACCATCATTGGAAACTTCATATCACCCTCTCCTGAAAGAATTGACCTAAAAAATCCAGAAAAAATCATGAAGGGCATTCCTACACACATTACATGTAAATAATCCCAGCCTAAATTTAAAATCTTACCCTTTGCACCTAATAAAAATAAAATTTCTTTTCCAAATAATAATCCAATTAATGATAATGTTATGCTGATTATAAGAGCCATCACTACCGCATGTTCTGCACAATTATCAGCTTGTTTTTTATCTTCTTCTCCAATAAATCGTGCAATAGCTGCTGTAACTCCAGTACCAAGACCCATAGTTAATCCAAGTACTAAAAAGAAAAGAGGCATATTAAATGCAATGCCAGTTATAGCGTCGCCCCCTAGTTTTCCTACAAATATCATATCCACCAGGTTATAACACGTTTGAATACCCATTCCAAACATTATAGGTATTGCCAAAGACCATAGAGCTTTAGAAGGATTTTCTAAAAAAACTTTAAGACGGGATTTTTTATTAGTTCCAAGATCCATAAAAATCAAATTTACATAGCACAGGCTATTAACTTCTCATACTAATGCGCTATATATAATCGATTACTGTAGGTTAATTGATTGAATTTATGTGTCAAAGAATTTTAAAATCTTCTAAGCTGATCCCGATAGGTGTAAAAAACCTTTAAAAGTTCAACTAAATTATTTTTCTTTAAGATATTTTCTTCTTCTAATCCAATAGGATTATCAAAGGAACTTTTTCTTTTTACTAATATTTCTATGGAAGGTTGCTGTAATGAATTTTTAATATTTTCTCGAGCACCTTCATCCCAATCCACATCAAAGAGGCTAAAAAGCTGCTGGACCAGAGTTATCTGATCTTTTTGACTCATATTGATTTGATTTAATTTCCTAAAAAAATTTCCCATAGATACTTGCAAGCCAGAAAGATAACTTGCCCTGGGAAGTTTTTGCCAATAATTAAGCTCAATTTCTAGCCCAGATAGCATACAAATTAATACTTCGTTTAATTCTTTCATCATTGGAGAGTGATTTCTTTTTTGCTCACTTTCAAAAGGCAACTCAAGTATTCCATTATCTATTAATAATTTTATTCTATCAATATGAGCGATTGTCCAATCTACTGCAAAAGACCTCATTCTCTGAGTTGTAAGAGTACGATTCTTTTTTGATAATGACATAAAATAAGAGGCATCATGCAACTCGTCTACGATTTCTAACACAAAGTCGTGATCTTCAGTCTTATTCACTTCAATAAATGATAACTGTTTTGAAACTTTATATTTCGAGATTGGGCATGACGATTTTGAAAATAAATCAAAAAGCTTTGATTTATTCATAATAAAATGTTTTTTAATATCATCTAGAATATTTTGAGGTTGATATTTTTCTATTAACTCTATGTTTGAAAATATTTTCATCATTTAAGAAAGATCATCTTTTGAGAAGCTATGAAAGAACCTGCTTTAATACGATAAAAATAAATTCCAGACCCTACAAGGACTCCGCCCTGATTCGTACCGTCCCAAACTACTTTATAATTACCAGATTGCATTCTAGTGTTAATGAACTCCTTTACTATCTTTCCATTAACATCATAAACAAAAAGTTCTACATTTGTATCCTTAGGCAAAGAAAACCGAATGTTTGTTATAGGGTTGAATGGGTTAGGATAATTTTGATTTAACAAAAATTTTTGAGGAATATAAATACGATTTACGATACTATCTTTTTGATCTAGGAGATTATAATTACTATCAAAAAGAGAGTATGTTAAACGCACGTCTAGGTCTTCACTATTAATAGATTCAAAATCAAAACCTAATGAACCATTTAAATCATTAGAAAGCACAAACTCAATTACTGCAACTCCTTTATCCTTATTAATGTCATTTAATATGATACCATTCTCCTTTAATCGAAAATTATCAATAACATTTATTGAGCTTAGGTTGGAGCCGTAATCCAATATCAATTGACCATATTTTACACGTTGCGTTGGTAATATGCTTATTCTATCATTACTGATTTGTAATAAGGATGTATTAGCATTATTTTTTTCTTCATTAGCAATATATACAGGTCCATATTTTTCGATTGACCATCGCCACATCTGAGTGAATGCCATTCCATCATCTATACCAAATAAACTATCTTGAGAAATTTTAATATTTGGAGGATTTCCAATATAAGGCCCCAGGTTTTTTGAAAAATCATTTGAATTCCAACTTGAAATAAAAACCATAAGGTCTTCTAAACTAATCCGATCATCAGGTGGATCACTGAAATCTCCTGCTGCTTTTGTAAAAAAACGTCTACTTAATAAACTATCTCTAACATTTCCTGATGTATCTTCAATGAAGACAACCTCGAATTGAAGCGTATCAAATGACATAATTGTAGAATCTAATAATATTGTAAGTGAATCAGATTCAAGCCTAGAATCAAATTGAAATCCAAGCGTATCTAAACTTGAAGTAAACCTATAAGAAAAGCTCTCAACATTTATGGGCTCTGAAAATTTGATAATTATAGTAGAATCACTCATAAGGTCAACAAAGCCATCATGCTCTAAGCTAGTAGAATCAATTGTAGGAAATCTTAGATCATATGTTATTAATGTATCACTAGTGCTTTCTGCACTCATAGAGTTTTGACCAAGGTCATATATAGCACTTTCATTGAATGGCCTTATATAAAATTTTTCTTTCCCGGATGGTACTTTGTCAAATTTTATTTGGAAAATTAGTGAATCATTACCAGAATTTTCTGCGTCAACAAAAGTAAGGTTTTCAATAATAGCTGATGATGAAAACCCATTTCCTTTGATCACCTCTATATAAAAATCCTCTGGTATAACTTCATTTATACCAGATTGATCAGTAAATACATTATCGTCTATCGATAATTGAACATTACAGTATCTTCGAAAATTTTGGGAAGGGTTATTCTGCAATGAAATATAAAATAAAGAATCAATTTTTGCTGATCCAGCCACAAAATTAGGTGCTATATTATCGATAGTTTCAAAGGTTATTGTATCAGCAGATAAAATCCTATTACTAGAAAAATCTTCAAAATTATCTTTTATGATTAAAGACATAGTATGCTCGCTTCCAAAAGGTTGAGTCATTATAACCCATATACTATCTGGAGATGGATCATTAACCATAGTGAAATACGTTAAATAATCTATGACACTGTCTGGAGGTATAGTTGTTGTAGTGTCTGGAGTGGAGACTATTATACTATCAGACCTAGCAATATCTTTTAAAACAAAACTTTCCATAGCAGAATCATCCGTTAATGGTTGACCATTTAGTAATCTAATTGGCTCATTAAAAGAGAGTATTATTGTGTCCTTATATGAAATATTAATCGCACCTGTCTCAATATTTGAATTGTGAAATGGTTTCAACTGATCATTTAGCGTAAATGGACCAGCAAATTCAGTTGAATCCATATTTACTCCATTCGAATTAAAAATAGCATTTGATGACTTTGGGAAAATTTTAACTATCTCTCCACCTGTTGGAATAAAATCAAGATTGACGTCAAGTTTAACAGTATCTGCACCCGAAGAACCAAGTAAATTATTATTTTGATCTACCACATATAGCGGAAATACCTCTTCGATTAGTCCATTAAGGCTCGTTAATAAAACCTTAAAATCTTGTATACCCAAACCAGATGTGGAGGCTTCATCGGAAAAAACAGGACCTTCCTCAAAGATTAATCTAAAATATCCATTATTAGAACTGAGACTGCTATTTATATTGAATGTCGGAGAAGGAAGTAAAAAATATTGATCAGTTGCTTCAGAAGCGCTCATTAAATTACCTCCTGCATCATAAACCTCATTTGGGACAGGATTTATGATAACACTTTCAGTTCCATTGGCAGAGCCAACAACATTCAAGTTCATTCTAAAAGTTCTTTCTCCTGCTTCAGGAGTGCCACCTGAGGTATCTGCTATGGATTCTAGACCTATAAAACTTGCACCGCCAAGATCTCCATAGTCTACTACTAGTTCAAAATCTAGTACAGTAACTGGTATAGTTGCATCAGAGTCACTATAAATACCTTCACTACTTTCTAATAATATGTAATCATTACCTCTTCCAAATGAGTATTCAGAAAAGCCTGGAGGAGACACATCAGCAATGTTATAGTTGAACAGATAACTTGAAGAAACCAAGTTTGTATCATTATCACAAAACCTCGATTGGTTTACATTTACGCTTAAAGTTCCAAGCTCTGTTAATAATACTTCAGGCTCTATGGTAATTAATGTTGTATCACCATTATAACTTGACTGGTAATCAATGGAGTCACCGTTTTGATCAATTAAAAAAATTATGGATTTAATAATATTGTTATCAAGCAGACTAATAGTGGAATCATTAAGATTAAAATTTTTAACAGTTTCACTAAAAGAAAATTCAAAATTACTGCTTGGCAATATTGTACTACCAGATTGTGGTTGAATATTTAATTCTGGAGCTAACTCATCCTTTAATTGGAATGTTTTTTGGTTTAATACCTGGTTGCCAGCTCTATCATAGATTGGGGAAAAAGTAGTAGTTAATGTGACTACCTCCTCACCTGAAGCAAATGGAGGATCCATTACAAGTTGAAGCCTGAAACTATTTTCACCCCCGACTACTGGCTCAAAAGAATCAGATTTTATCACATTCTCAACTGAGATACTTTGAACATTATTTAAATCATTGCTGGTAATTATTAAATCAAAATTATCAGGGGTTAATCCACCACTAGCATCTAAACCAGAAAAATTCTTGTAAACTGGTTCACTCATTGTAACATTTATTAATGCATTCGTAAACACGTCAACATCTGCATCTGACATTAAAGGATTTACTATGTCGTTAATGCGAATGTTTTTTGTTTCACTTTGTATCAAGTTGCTCGCTTCATCAGTAAGAGAGTCTCCATCAACATTCTGATTAGAAAAAGTAATTACTACATCTTGCCATTGATAATCAACTAATGAAGTAGCTGGATCAATGTCGATTTCTGTTTGGTCATTATTGACCTCGATATTAAAAGGTATTTGCTCTCCACCCTCAAAAAACGTCAAATTTAAATATCCAGCTAAATTTTCTGCTGTTATAATATTTCCATCTTGAAAAAGAGATTCTGTTGAGCTAATTAAAATATTATCGTCAGGATCAACAATCGAGGTATTATTTTCAACACTTATTCCTTCGATGAAAATTCCAGGTGCTTCAATATCATTCAAATCTATATACATCGTATCACCAACACTGAATGGAATTCCTTCACTATTAACTAAATGAGGGGCATTTGCATTATTACCAGCACTTAAAAAAAGATGATCTTTGACAGTGAGAAGAACAGTAGACCCACCGTTTGGTTGATTAATTAAAGGAAATCTTATTTTATTATAGCCGGTATTTTGCTGTAGCGTATTGCCATCGGAATCAATTAAAGTTCCTACATTTATAATAACACCAGAAAGATCCTCAAGGTGAAAATATTCCTCATAATTTTCAATTGTACCTATACTCCAGTCTAAACCATCATTCACTCCATAAACAAAATCTGAAAAATTAACGTCTACAAATATATTTTGAGGGTGAATATCATATTCTGTAAAGTGAAGCATTTCTCCAATTACAATACTAAAGTTTCCAGTAAAATCATAAGAATGTCCATCAACAACAATATAATAGTCTCCCTGCTCATCCAAATAAATATCTCTCGCAATTGGTAAAAATGCTGGAGTGACAAAATCTTCTGCTGATGGACATAAGGCACCCGCATCAACTGACTCGCCCCATGAACCATCCACATAATTATTAATCAACTCTTCTTCATCAATATTTTTACAATCAATACCAGCAGATTTAATAATTGCTATCGATGCATCAAAATCAACACCATTTCTGCACATATCAACAAAGAGGTTTACGCCTTCATCATTTTCTCCATCACCATCTTCATCAGAAAATCCAATAGTAAATTTATATATCACATCATTTGTAAAATAGCCAGCTAGCGTATCATTGCCATCATTTGTATAAACTACAAAATCATCCCCACTGTTCATAGTTGAACCATTTAGTTCAATTGGGAAATCATCTACTGAAATTATTTGATCAACATCATCATCGCATTGTGCTATTGAAATGGAAGGTACAATTATTATAAAAAAGTAAAAGAAATTTACGATTTTAATAAACCGCATTAATCAATGCCTCTCCATACTGATTTAATTGTAAAGAGTTATTACTCTTGTCTCTTATTGTTGTCCTTGAAGTATACCTAATTGGAGCCAACCCTTCATCTTGCACAGTAAATATTAGTTTAGCCATAGACATCGTTCCACTTGCATCACTAGTACCGATCGTAGGTTGCAAAAATAAATATACATTTAAAAATCCATCCTCCTGATCAGTAAATAATATAGGTGAATTCACACCATTCTTAAAAAACTCGCCGTGAAGAACAGTATCAATTGAAATAATTTCAGCATCAAATACTATCTGCAGGTGAGCTCCTGCTGCATTTTGCACATCATAACAATAAAGTTCTAGAGTATCTGAATTACCAACCTTAATTGATTCGAATTGCGATGGGTGAAAAAATATTGTAGGTGGATCGAGGTTAAGATTTTCCGGATCAAATTCATTATCTAATTGATAAGTGACATCCTCACAAGAAGAAAAAAGCATAAAAAAAATAGTTAAGTATAATTGTATTTTATGGAATCTTAATACCAACATTGACTCCCAGTGATATCCACATGGTGCTACCTAAAGATTGTGTATTCACCATATTTGCTCTACTTGATAGCGCAAACGATAATGGAAATGTACCTATGTTATAAACTAAGTCTCCGCCAATTAAATACCCTGTCCCATCAGTATAATTTGACCTACCTAAAAAGGCATATTTTTTAATGCTATTACCTCCAAAAGATATTTTATTTGTTAAATCAAAATTTAATGCTGTTGTCTGGCTGGATCCTTCAACCTGATCTTCAAAACCAGAAGATGTAAATGAATAATTTGATATTTCATAGGTCAAAGATGTAAACACAGATCCAAAATAAAGTCCTATCGGTGTTGTAATTAATAATCCAGCATCAGTGTAAGGAGAATACGATGAAAGAGAGCTACCCTTGAAAACTGGCCTTATAATTAAACCTCTTAAACCAAAACCAGAAAGAATATCCCAAGTAGTCAACTTAGATTTTGATTCTGCATCAGAAAAATTTCCTAAGTTTCCAGTATTAACAAATATATCATCAGGCGCTACAATATATGCATGTAACATATTTATGCTCCAAATTGAAGCACCCAAAATTCTTAAACCTCTTAAAAAATCATTATGCTTTTTGGTATCATTAGCATACCGTACAATGTCTGGCCTTAGCTGAATTAGTTTTCCAGGGTCATCCTCAATTTGATAAGATTTGTATGTTTCTTGAAAACCACCCCACGATTTTTGATAATTTGAATGAGCAAGCAAGGCCAAACTACCGATAATCATTTCAGCTCCAAAGAACCCTAAACCGGTATATGCACGTTTTGAGTATACTTGCCCAGCTCCTGGAACAACCGTAGAATACATTAATGATCTAACTTTCTTTGAAATTTTTGGTAGACGAATCCAAGGCATTTTTTCTTGTTCTTTTGTTTTAGTAACATAACTTAAAACTTCAGTTGAGGCTTCAATTGAAATGGTGTCAGGCACTTCTAAGCCACTGACATCATAAGACAACTTTTTCATTTCAAGCCTTATACTATCAATTTCACTTACATTTTCTATTGAAAAGCCTTGAACCTCTTGTTCAAGATCTATAGCGTACATTTTACCATTTACAAAATATTCTTTGTCTTTTTCAATAATTGTACCAGCTACAACATAATTGACCTTTAAGAGCCTACCAAGCTCAAGTATGCAACCTTTTGATTTACATTCTCCGTAAATTTTTTCGCCAGGGTAGAAAATTTCTACCTGGTTTGTCATACTAGCATCAAGCACCTCATAAATCTTTAATTTTTTTATATTTTGACGAAATTGTTCGGTCAAGATATCTCGCATAGGGTCTGATATTCCCTTAGCTGAAAAATCTAAGACAGCTAATCTATTTCCAGTTTTTAATGCTTTATCTTTCCAATCAATTTTTTCTGCACTAAAAACATGCTCATTAACGATAAAACTAAGAAGAGCTATAGTTAGATAAATTCTAAGACCGGTATATATTTTGCTGAAATAATACATTTTTTATTAAAACAATAAATTTACACTGAAGAAAGGATATGTCAAATAGACCTAGAAAAAAACTATTACTTTAGAATTGTTTCATAGGGTTATCTTGGTACCAGTCATTTATAAATGTGTTTAAGATACTTACCAAAGAATTTTCAACATCTTGAATAATTTTTTCACGTTCTGACTGCCCAAAAAGATTTTGTTGATAAATGATTCCACTTTTAAACTTTTTAATGATCTTTTTACTTGAAATATTATCTAAATATTTATCTTTTGATATGTATAAATCAAAAACAGAAAGGTCAATATCATAAGACGAAATAGATAAGTCATTAGATTTTAAAACATTCACATTAATGACCATATTTGGAGAAAATGTTTTTGGATTAATTTTTAATTTATAACCTTCAAAAAAAAGTAATGATATTTGCGTTAATTTTTCTTCCCATGTTGGGTCTTGATCACCACTAACAACTATTTCTAAAGATATTTGATCTACTTTTTTGAGGTTACCCTCTGACCAGATCAATTGTCCATAAGAAAATGTACATAGCAATAAAGATAATGAAATAGTTTTAAAGAAATAATTTCGATTCATAGAACCACAATTTAACTTTTTATCAATGGCACAAAATGTACAGGAAGAATTTTTTCTTTTTCTATTTTATCATCGTCTAATTTTTTAATTCTGTATAAATATTGTACTTCTGACTGATTACCAACAGGAATGACCATTATGCCATTTTTAGCTAGCTGACCAAGCAAAACTCTAGGAATTTCAGCAGGAGCGGCTGTTACTAATATTCGGTCATAAGGAGACTGCTCAGAAACACCTTTATTCCCATCCCCATGGTAAAAAGAAATATCACCATAGCCCAGACCAGTTAATCTTCTTAAAGATTCTTTGAATAATTTTTTATTTATCTCTATCGTAGAAACTTTTGCACCTAGCTTGCTCAAAACAGCAGTCTGAAAACCAGAACCAGTACCCACCTCAAGTACTTTATTCCCTTTTTCAACCTGCAAGCTTTCTGTCATAAATGCTACAATGAAAGGCTGGCTAATTGTTTGCTCCTCCCCTATTGGTAGTGCACGATCATCATATGCGACATCAGAAAATTTATCAGAAACAAATTTACGTCTGTCCACATCGCGCATCGCCTGCAAGACAGCTTGGTCATTAATTCCTTTTTTGATTACATCGCTATC
>CESP01072395.1_pt1 | contig 14446 bp, 6 predicted proteins | sample 531211 | NCBI WGS metagenome assembly CESP01 (sample SAMEA2622074, study PRJEB7988) | marine metagenome | biome: marine biome (ENVO:00000447); feature: surface water layer (ENVO:00002042); material: "saline water (ENVO:00002010), including plankton (ENVO:xxxxxxxx)" | depth 5 m | reverse complement strand
CTTTCGTATATCGTGGCGTTGCTTACACAAGAGTAATCGGTTAGGCGATCTTGGGGAGGTTCGATTCCTCCCTACTCAATTTGGCTTTTTGCCCGTACGCGGATACCAATTAGCCGTCATGACGGTGGGATAGACCACAAAACATAGTGAGTCCAATTAAGACTCATCACTTTTCACGCGTGAAGACGAAGTAATATACCCTCAATTTTTAACGGAAAATGGCTCAACAGTCCACAGCGATGCAAGCCTCATTAACTATCCCCGGTCAGAGTAATAGCTCCGGTGATAGACGTGCTTTGTATCTTAAATTGTTTTCCGGAGAGATGTTTAAAGGATTCCAGCACCAGACAATAGCTAGGGATCTTATTATGAAGAGAAGTCTTACCAACGGTAAGAGTTTGCAGTTCATATATACAGGTCGTACATCGGCGGAATATCATACTCCCGGAAACAGTATCCTCGGAAACTCCGACGGTACACCTCCAGTAGCAGAAAAAACAATCACTATTGATGACCTTTTAATTTCTAGTGCATTTGTCTATGAATTAGATGAGACACTTGCTCACTATGATTTGAGATCTGAAATTTCAAGAAAGATTGGTTTTGCTCTTGCTGAGAAATATGACAGACTAGCTTTCCGTGCCGTTACACGCGGTGCGCGTCAAGCGAGTCCTATCACTAAGACTAGCTTCGTTGAACCCGGTGGTACACAAGTAAGAGTGGGATCTACAACTAATGATTCTGACGCTTATAGTGCAACTAACCTAATCAACGCTTTCTACGATGCAGCTGCTGCATTAGACGAGAAAGGTGTTAGCTCTGAAGGTAGAGTAGGTGTTCTTAACCCAAGACAATACTATTCACTTATCCAAAACGTAGGTTCTAACGGTCTAGTAAACCGTGATGCTCAAGGTTCTGCATTGCAGACTGGTAACGGCATCATTGAAATTGCTGGAATCAAGATCTACAAGTCAATGAATATTCCATTCCTTGGCAAGTATGGTGTTGCTTATGGTGGAACAACTGGTGAAACATCACCTTCTAACGTAGGTTCATTTGTTGGACCAACAATGGAAGATGCTGAAGATTCAGACACAGGTATAAACAACGACTACGGCGCACAAACTAACTTCACTTCTTCTTGCGGATTAATATTCCAAAAAGAAGCAGCTGGTATGGTTGAAGCAATCGGACCACAAGTTCAGGTAACTTCTGGCGATGTTTCAGTTATCTACCAAGGTGACGTAATTTTAGGGCGTTTAGCATGCGGTGCGGATTACTTAAATCCAGCAGCTGCTGTTGAATTATACGTTGGTGCTTCTGCTCCTTCTGCATTCTAAAACTATTTATACGGGAGCTTCGGCTCCCTTTTTTTTTATTTATATATTATGGCTATTCCTACCACAAACTCTGCTAGTGAATTACCAGCAGTAAATCAAATATTGCAGACGGTTGGTCAAGCACCTGTAACGACACTCGATCAAACCAACCCAGACGTTGCGATTGCATACGATACGCTTTTACAGGTGTCAAGGGAAGTACAATCAGAAGGCTGGACATTTAATAAAGAATTTGATTATCCATTTACTCCAGACAGTAATAAAGAAATATTAATACCATCTAACATTTTACAAATTGATCTTGCAAGAAATGAGTCAGTTAGTAAAAGCTACGATGTAGTGAGAAGAAGTGGAAAATTATATGACAGACGCAAGCATTCATCACAATGGGATTCTGTAATGAAATGCGATGTTGTCTGGTTATTTGACTGGGTAGATTTACCACGTCCAATTCAAGATTACATTACTGCTAGAGCAGCTTGTTTTACAGTAAGCAGAATTGTTGGAGACGCAAATCTTTATAAGATGTGTCAACAAAAAGAAGCATACATGAGAGCTATGGCACTCGAGTATGAATGTAACCAAGGTGAGTTTACTTTCTTTGGACATCCAAAAGATGGAAACTTTTACACCAGCTATGAACCTTATCATGCCTTACACAGATAATGCCTAATGTCACACAAACAGTTACTAACTATTTAGGTGGAGTATCTCGCCAACCTGATACAAAAAAATTACCGGGACAGGTTACTGAAGCAGTTAACGCTTATCCAGATCCAACTTTTGGTTTAACAAAGAGACCCGGTTTTAAATTTTTAACAAATTTGGGAAACGCGAATATTTATGACGACGCTAAATGGTTTTATATACACAGAGATGGAGACGAAAAATATATAGGTTGCATTAAAGGTACAGCTATCTATATATGGAATGCTACATCAGGTATACAAGCAACAGTTAGTTATACAAATAATGCTAATACCAGTTATTTAACAGGCAATACTGCTAATGATTATGACGTATTAACTGTTCAAGATACCACCTTAATTACTAATAAAACAAAAACAATTACTACACAGGCTGCGCCATCATTCACAGCCAACTCTGTAGGTACAGTTAGACTTCGTGCTGTTACTGTAAGTACACAGTATGATGTCACAATTAATGGAACAACAGTTGGTTATACATCTGGAGGTACTCAAGCTACAGCTGATACGATCTTACTTAATTTAAAAAATAATATTGATGCGTTAAATATATCTGGTCTGACTGTTACTAGATTAGATAATTCATTAGAGTTATCTGGTACTTCTACATTTACTTTGTCTGGTAAAGGTGGAACAGATAATGAAAGACTTGATACTTTTCAGGATCAGGTAGCTAACGTAGGTACTCTCCCAGACAAAGCTTTACATGACAGAGTAGTAAAAGTTTTAAATACTGAAAGTAATGATGATACATATTATGCAAGATTTAGAGCTGATAATGGTGTTTCAGGTAATGGTTATTGGGAAGAATATATTGCACCCAACGTATCACCGGGTTTAGATGACACTTCTATGCCACATGAATTAGTTAATACAGGTCTGAATACTTTTACATTTAGATCAGTTTCATACACTAACAGATTAGTTGGTGATGATACTACTAATACACATCCAAGTTTTGTAGGAAAAAAGATACAACAAGCTTTCTTCCATAGCAGTCGATTAGGTTTCTTAGTTGATGATAATGTTTCATTAAGTCAGGCTAATGAGTTTTTTAACTTTTACCACGTATCAGCTAGAACACAAATAGCTTCTGACCCAGTTGATTTAAGTACTTCAAGTATTAGACCAACACTTTTAACAGGTGTCCTACCTACTGCGCAGGGTTTGATCTTATTTAGTAAGAACCAGCAGTTTCTAATGTTTGCACCTAACGGTATATTCACACCAACTACAACTATTATTCGTGGTATCTCAAACTATGAGATGGACATCAATATAGATCCTGTAGATAACGGAAACACTATGAATTTCGTTAGTAAAACTCCCGGTTACACTCGTATTTATCAAATGCGTACATCTGGTCAAGAAATGAACCCAGTGGTATTAGATATAGGACGAGTAGTTTCAGAATATATACCAAGTAACATAACTGATTTAATTGCTAGTCCGCAAAATAGCTTTATTGCTATGTGGGGTACGTCTGCATCTAATGTTTATTTCTATAGAACATACAGTAATGGTCAAGAAGAAATTATGCAGGCATGGTTTAAATGGCAATTACCGGGTAATGTTCAAACACTTGCTGTAGATTCGGATGTTATGTATGCCGTTACAATGCAGGGTGGTAAATATACTTTATGTAGTGCAAGTCTTAACCAGACTCCTGAAGAATCAATACTTGTAAACTCTAATGGGGATAAGATGAACCCCTGTGTAGATTTATATGCTACTGCTTCATCAGTTGTATATGACGAAACAGATCCAATAAATCCATTTAGTAAGTGTTATATACCATTTGAAAATGTAAGTACATTAACTCCAGTTCTTGTGATTGGTAGTGATCTAAGTGCTTTACAAAATCAAACTTATGTTGAATCGGGTTTTACTATTACACCTACAGTAGCTACTGACGGAACAGGAACCTACTACAAAGTACCTTTTAAAAATTTAACAAGTGTAGCTAACAAAGTTATTGTTGGTTTTAAATATACATTTGACGTTGAGTTACCAACTACATATTACAGATTAGATCCTAATGGTTTTCAAACTGATTTCACCGCTAACTTAACTGTGGCAAGAATGAAGTTTTCTACAGGGTTGTCTGGAGTATTAGCATTTAAATTAAAACGTAATGGTGCTAATGAATATAACGATGTACAGCCTATTGCACTAGCTAATTTTTATTTAGCTAATGATGTACCTTTAGCTGATCAAACAGTTGTAACAGTACCTATACACCAACGTAATACAAATTTTGAATTAAAAGTTTCAAGCGATTCACCTTTTCCGGTTTCATTGGCTTCAATGATGTGGGAAGGATTTTACACACCACGTTTTTACAGGAGAGCATAAATGTCATCAGGTCGAAGCCAGCAGAATGCAATTATTGATATGCAAAATAAGCAGACTGCTGCACAATATGAATTGGATCTTAAGAACTATCTATATCAATATGGATTAGAAGCTCGAAGAGATGATGAAGGAAATATAGTCAAAGATGAAAATGATGAAGTCGTCTTTGATCAGACGTATGATGCTGATGGTTCCAAAGCTGGAGCTATTCAAGATCAATACGAATACGCACAAGAAGGTTTAGCCTTAAGAGAACAAGCTGACAAAGAAACACACGAATATCAAACTGAAACTGCTAGACAAAACTGGGAACAGGGAAAGTCAATGCAGCAATTCCAGTGGGATCAGGAAGATAGGGTATATAGAAAAAACATTGATCAAAATAATAAACAGCTTGATTTTAATGAACTTGAATTTGCTGATGCAATAGCAAGAGAAGGTGCAGTTTTAGATGAACAGTTTATTGGAGCTGCTTTTGAAAATCAAAGTTTAATACAAGATTTATATGAAGCAACTGGAACAGCTGGTTTTTCTAAAGCACAAGCAACATTAGGTTTAGAATCAAAAAAAACTGCTGCTGAGTATCAAAAACAAAAGCAATTAGTTAATTTAAAACAAAATACTAAAGCTGCTGATTTCAGAACAGGTGGCGAACAATTAAATATTTTAGATCGTCGAGGTCAGGCTGAATTTCAAAAAGGAAATATTAGACAAGGTGTAGCTGAACGAGAAGCTAATCGTAGATTTCAGTTAGCTGGAGTTTTATTAGATACTAAAACTAGAACACAGATGACTGATTATCAAAACGAGATAATTAGACGTGAGCAGAGAAAACAAAGTATGGATGCTGCTCATCAAAATCAAGAGTCAACTATAAGAGCATTACAAGCATCTGGACAAGCTCAACTTTCACAAGCTGGTAGATCTCAAGGTAAGGCTGTGCAAATGATTATGTCTGAACTTGGTAGAAATAATGCTTATCTTGCTGATACTTTAGTTCGTGGTCAAGAAACAGCTGAAACTAGAATGAAGCAAAACAAGATTAATAATCTTAATGCTATACAAAAAGCTGCTTTAGCTGAACAGCAAATTAATTTTAGTACTGTTCAAGATATCAATAGATCTTTGATGAGTATTAATGAAGTTGAACGTGGTTTAAAAATTGGAGATGCAAAGAGCCAATTAAACTTGGATGAAATTAAGCAAGCTGTAATGAACAATGTTGAAAATACAACTTTAGATGTTCAAAATATTTATAAGAATTTTCAACAAGCACAAAATGAAACAGGTCTAACTTATAAAAAGATAGATTTTGATTTGGCTAATGTCGGTACAAGATTTCAAAATAACCAAGATATTTTACGTGCAAACTTACAAAGTGCAGTAAGAGCAAGTGAAATGAATATGAAAGATATCTATAGAAATAAAAAAAGTGCTGATTTAGCTGCTGAAGCTAGGAAAATGTTAGACCCTTCAGTCGGTAGAGAAGATATAGATTTAGATCAATTCCAACCATTAGATATACCACTTCCTATATATCAAGACCCAATGGAACCAAAAGTACCACCAGCTCCAATATCAGGTGCTATGCAATCACAAATGGGTATGGGTGCAGCTCTTCCCGGTGCAGCTTTAACTGGACTTACTATGGGATTAGGTACTGCCGCTTTTGCAGGCTCAGCAGCTGGAAGTGCAATGCTAAGTAATATGGGTATAACAATGGGAGCTGGACCTTTAGGTCTAGCTGTGGGGCTTGGATCATTCGCATTAGGACTATTTTAAAAAAATGAGGAACTTATCTTTTAGAGGGTACGCCCAAAGAAAAGGTTTTGCTCCACAACAAGTTCCTGATGAGACGTGGAAACTTGAACAAGAAACGAACCGCTCTCTACGGGGAATGCGTGAAGTACGTGATCAAAACCGAGCTAATAGGAGTGACATGTTACAAGCACTCCAAGCTAACAATGTCAAAGAAGAACGTCAAAGAGATTCAAATTTTAATCTTTTAAACGATTTTAAAAAGGCATATCACAATGCTGAAATGCAGCATTATGAAGTGGCAATACAAGATGCCAGAACTGGAGAGATAGAAGCAAGAAGAAATTATAATGAATTTGAAAAATTAAAAAGTCTTATACCAAAAGCATGGAGTGCGTACGTAGGGTTTGAAGCAGGCAGACTAGATAAAGCTTTGGGTAAAAGCCAAGAAACACTTACTAATTTTTACGGAATAGTTGGAAACCTTGGTCTTGATGTAACTGAAGTTAGAAGTCATGTAAATGATGCATTAAAAAAAGGTGTAGGTGTTGGTGAATATTTAAAAGATATTTATACAAATCCAGTTATTCAAAACCAAATTAACGAGACATTTAAAGGTTATAGAGGTTTAGCTTTACAAAAAGGTATGATTGATCGTGCCTATGCACCGGGAGGTGTTTTAGCTAATCAGTTTAATGAACGTGCAGCTATGCCCATGCCGGGTAAAAAAGAATCTTTTAATCAACAATTAGCTGATCCAAATGATATAGATGGAAAAATTGCTCATGGTTATTTAGATGTAGATAGAGCAAATGTTACAAAAAGATTTCTTGAAGGTGGATATTCTTCTGGATTTGTAGCTGATTATATTTCAAAAAAACAAGATGAGTTTTATGGTTTAAAACGTAAACTTGTTAATGATCAAGTATCTACTAATCTACAAACTGCAAACACTAAAGCTAATAAAGAAAACTTACAAGGATTTATAAACGAGTATAAAGACGATCCTATGAGAGGAGTTCTTGAGTGGATTGAAATGGGAGAAAATAAATCTGCTAGATGGGGATTTGCTGGTAACGTTATAGATCAGATGTTTGAGTCTGGTGAGTTGGATAGAACTGATTACAATAAAATGTTTCGTTCACCAACTAAGTACAATGGCAAGGAAGAACAAGCTGGATTACAACGTAAAAATGAATTTTCTCGTTGGGATAAAACACTGCATGATAGAGAAACTCAGAATAGAAAAACAGAAACAGATCGTAAAAAGAATGTAGGTAGCCAAGCTCAGCAGATGTATATACAGACAGCAATGTCTACTGGTAATAGATTAAACGCTGCATCTATGGAAAAGATTCATGGATTTATGGTTAGCAGTGGTATGACTAAATCAGATATTGATACATATGCACCATGGTACAAAGATGAAATGAATCGTGAAGCTATGCCTATTGAAAATGCAAAACGATATGCAAAGCTTTTACAAAGAGATGGACAGTTTACTGTCTCAGCAATGATTAGTTCGATGCCACCATCTTTATGGAAAGAATATTTACCTAAAACAAACGAAGGTCTGAACATTGACGAAGATGCGTTAGATGAGGCATATGGAGTATTAGAATCTGAGATTGCCACGGTTACAAGCCAATTAAATTTAGATCCTAAAAGTCGAAAGTCAAATACAAAGCATATGTTTAAAGTAGCTAAACGTAAATTCTTTCCTAAGTTATTATCTGCGATAGCAGCCGGTGAAAATGTTGATGCAAATGATGCGATAGATAGAATCTTAACAAAAGAACTTGATTTAGTAAAAAACGGAGAAGGTATATATCAAATTAAAAAAGATGCTAATGGAAAACCTTTACTACAAACTAAAGCTGGTTTTGCATACTTTGATGGATTACAAATTGATCAACGTCTTAACGATATTGAAGATCAAATCCTTGAAGATATTAGTGTTATACAAGAACCCGATTTCTTTGGATCAGATGTAGAGCAGATTATTAAATATAGTGAAGGTAAAGGTATGATGCCTATTTCTTTACAGGTAGCTCATGATGCTGCACCTAACCTTAGCTATAAAGATATAACTAATGCAGTACGTGTTGCTAATGATCTAGATCCTATAGAATATTATGGTATTGAAAAAGTAGAGAATATTGTTTCTCCAGAGTTTAAAAAAGATATAACTAACAAACCATCTTTACATAAAGTAATCAATGCAGTTATAAATACAGCTGAAAATGCTGGAACTATAGCCGTAGCTGATCAATTAATAACTGAAGCTTTAATACCTAAAGATATTTACAACTACAACGAAAATGATCCTTACGATGTTGTTCGTAATTCTGAAGGATTAAATATATCTACTGACTTATTTAAGAAACCAGCAACAGAACTTTCTTTTGCTGAGGTTAAGAATGCACTAGGTTCAAATATGCTTAACAGTTTTGGTGCGTTTGATTTAACATCTGAAGATTTGTTTAGAGCTGAATTTAAAGGTGAAATTGGTGATAGTTCTATTTTGACACCTGAATTACAACGACGAATTTATAGATCTAAATTACAAGATGATACTTCCAAAATATTTGTAAATGGAATGTATCAAGCTATCCCGGGAATTGGTCATGAAAACTATGAGTCTTTAAAAGCTTCTAAACCAATAGAAGCAAACCCGGAAGACATGGCATCTATATTATTAAATTTTGCTGATACGATTGGAATCAATGCTTTCCAATTAACAGATCATGCCTTGGACACATTAAATGAAAAAGTAAAACAAAATGAATAGTTTTGAAGAATATCGTAAGAATGCTTACGAGCGTGCCTTACAAGATTCAGAGGAACGCAAGCGTGTAGAACAACAACAAGCTGAAGCTTTAAAACAAGAAGCTGTAAAAGAACAAACACAGCAAGTTGATACTCCTGTAAAAAAACCTAAAGAAACTAATAATATTTTTAGTAAAGACTTTAAGTATAAGAAACCAGAAGAGATATTTAGTCCGGCTGCTATTGAAGGTAGAAACGCAGTAGTTGGTGGTCTAACTGATTTTTATAACAGTGTTGCTTCTGTACCTAAATTCTTAGATAAAGACTTTTATAAACCTACTGACCCAGCTAATCCTTATAAATATGATGCACCATGGTTAATTAAAAATAAACCTGTCACTGAAACTGTGTGGGGGAATTTTATTAGAAGTGGTGTAGAGATGGTAGCTGGATTTAGGTTTATGGGTAAGATGTGGGGTCGTCCCGGATTAAAAGGATTGGCAACTAAAGCTAAGGCTTCTGCTGTTGGTCGTATTGGTATGGCTGCTACACAAGGTGCTGCTTATGACTTAGTTAGTAATCAATCACAAGAATCTAATTTAGCCAGAGTATTAGTAGATGCGTTTCCTGATAAAGCTGGCTTTTTAGAACCATTAGCTACAAATGATACTATGTCTCCAGCTATGAAATCCATGTACAACATTATGGATGGATTAGGTATTGGTTCATTTCTTGATATGGCTGCTGAAGGAGTTGGTTGGGGATTAAGAGCTAAATCTAAAGCTGTTAAAGCAGCCCAGAAAAAGATTACTGGTAATGCTGATGATTTACAAAAAGCTGTCGATAATAGTATTGACGTAGATTATGCTGCAAGAGAAGCAACAGTTTTAAAAGGTGCTAGACAGCTATATGAAAAAGCTGAGTATCGCAAATACACTAATAAGACTAAAAAAGCTGGTGTTGAACCTTTAACAAAAGCACAGTTTCTTAAGCGTAATAAGACATGGGACAGATTAAAGTCTGAAGAGCAACTTGCTAAGATGAATGACTTTGCTAGTAAAAATGATATTGATTGGGGTGATTACAGAGATAGCACAATACATAGCAGACAGAAAGGTAAGGCTAATAAAGACTTACAAATTGAACAGCTAGAAAAAGATATATCTACTGGAAAACCTAGACCGAACCCAGCTTATTACAAAGGTGGAGATATTACTGATAACCAAGCATTAGTCAGTGGAAATAATCCTACTGAAGGTGTAAGAGACATGATTGAAATTAGGAATAATCCTAATCAAAAATATGGATCTCCTAGAGGAACCATGACTGAAGCAAACATCCGTAGAGTTGAATATACAGCTCCCGGAATGATGCTTGATGAAATTAATGCTGTTAGTAAAAAACTAAAAGCTAGTCCTAGTTATCAAAGAATGTTTGAAAAGGTAACTAATAAAGCTGTTACCGCAGATATGGCAAAAGCCTATAAAGATATTATAGGATTTCTTGATCAGTCAGGTCATAGCAGATTAATAGATGTACCAGAACAAGATTTAATAGATTTTCTAGGACCTAAAGGAGACCGCATAAAGTTAGAAGGTAAAAAAATACCCTTTTTAGATATAGAGCAAGTTAATGCTGTCGATGTCATAACTGGTCAAATGTTATTTGAAGCAAGAGATCTAGCTAAGGCTAGTTTAAGTGTTGCTGATAAAATTGATGTTTCTGCATCTGGTTCTTTATTAGATGGAATATTTGCTAGATATACAGCATTAGCACGATTAAGAAAAGAAGCTAGTGGTGCAGCGTCTGCTAGATTAAGAGGTTTTAATTCTGGTCCTTTAACTAAAAAAGAATTAATTGCTAGAGCATCTGATGAAGCAGCTCAAGAAGTACAACAGCTTAAAGAAGTTATGAAGACTGACCCTTCAAATTCTTTACTAGAAGGTTTTTTACATTTCACAGCAGAATCTAATGGAAAGAAACAGACCTTTAAAGACTTTAATGAGTTTTATCGTAATAAGCTTAGAGGTTACAAGATGGGTGATAAGTACGAAAGAAACGCAATCTTAAACGAAATGATGTCTATGGGGATGAACTCCATGTTATCTGGTCCTAAAACTCAAGCACGAGCGTTAGTAGGTACTGGTTTAGGAACTACTATGCGTCCAGTAGCTACAATACTTGGTGCATTTGGACAAGCAGATGATTCAGTTTTAAGAGGTGCTTATGCAAGTCTTGGTGGAATGTTTGAAGCCAGAAATGAAGCTTTTAGAAAAGCAGTTGCTGACTTTAATTCTTATGCTATGAAAGAAGACGGATGGAGAGGTTATATAAAAAATAAAAAAGATGAAGAATGGGAAGGCATGCTGGAATGGGCAGCAACTAGAGGAACATTAGGTGATAAAGCACAAGCTAAAATTGCTAACTCTTTACGTGAAATAAATAAACTGCCTGTCTTTAATTATGGTCCTAGAGTAATGAGATCTATGGATACTTTCTTTTCCCAAATAATTGGTAGAGGAAGACAAAGACAATTAGCATTTAATGAAGTTTATGATAAATACAAAGCACAAGGTATAACTGTTTCAGATGCTGATCTTGATAAATTAGTAAGAGAAGCTGAAATCAATTTTGAAAATAAAGTATTTTCTAGTGATGGTCGCATTACTGATGAGATGGCAAAGTTTGCAGCTGATGAAGCTAAACTTACACAAGAATTAACAGGTGTAGCTAAAGACCTTGATAAAGTTTTTGAACGTACTCCATATATAAGACCTTTCTTATTATTTGCTCGTACTGGTGTAAACGCATTAACCATGATGTCTAAGTACACACCGGGTCTAAATATGTTTATTGGTGAACATGTAGACATAATGACTAAGGCATGGGACCACCCTGACATGGTTAAGTATGGAATAAAAAGTGCTGGTGATTTAGAAATAGCTAAAGCTACAATGCGTGGACGTATGGCTATGGGTTACTCAGTTACTGGTTTAGCGTCATGGGCAGCATTAAATGGAATTATTACAGGTAATGGTCCTCCAGATCGAGGTTATAGAAACACTTGGATTCAAAGTGGATGGCAACCAAGATCTATTAGATTAGGTAATACTTATATTAGTTATGAATCTTTAGAACCTTTTAACGGAATACTTAGTTTAGTTGCTGATATTGTTGATTCACAACAAGTTATGGGTGACGAATGGGTTGGTAATTGGTTTGGTAAAGTTTCGTATTTAATAAGTGCAAACGTAACTAATAAATCATTCTTAGCTGGTCTTTTACAATTATCTGATTTATTAACCAGTCAAGGTGGTGATGCTCCAAGAGTTGCAGCTAACTTTGTTAACTCACAGATACCACTAGCTGGATTAAGAAATGAGATTGGTAAAATTTTATCGCCCGGTATGAGGGAATTAGAATCTGGATTTATGCAAAGTATTCAGAACAGAAACTTATGGGCTGATGTTGTAAATAAAGATGGAAAACTTCCATATAGATATGACCTATTAAATGGTACACCTTTAAGAGATTGGATTCCATTAACACGTTTAGTAAATGCAATACTTCCAATAAATTTAAATATTGGAGTGATGAATGAAACAAGAGATCTTCTTTTAAAAAGTGGTCTTAATTTAAAACAAACATTTAATACTGGTCCTAATGGAGAGGAATTAGAAGGTCATCCAGATCTTAAATCTAAATTTCAATTTTATATGGGTCAACAAAATATAGAAGCTCAGTTGTCAGAAGTATTTACTGATCAAGTTAAAGACTCTATTCGTCAAATGGATGTTGATCGAAATAGCAGAAGATCATATGAACCTAGACATACATTACATGGTGCTGTAATTCATAATGTGTTTAGTAATGCAAAAAAAATTGCATGGGACATGTTGCTCGATGACCCTGAAATAGGTGGCAGAGCACAAGCACTACAGGAATTACATGATCTACAAAAATTACAAGATAACTATCGAATAAGTGGAGATAATGAAACTGATAGGTCGATAGATATCGAAATAGAAAAAATTAAAAATATAAATAATTTACCAAAATAAATAATCTGCCCGGTTAAATTACTTTTTAGCGTAAATGGCTCTTACACAAACTCAATACACAGGAAACGGTTCTACCGTTTTATACAATTTTACATTTCCATATTTAACTGCAACAGACGTTAAGGTAAAAATTAACGGTGTTACGCAGCCTACAACTGAATATTCTTTCGCCAACGCTACTACAGTCCAAATGAATACAGCTCCAGCTAATGGAGCTACTGTTTTAATTTTCCGAGATACAAATAACGATAATAAAAGAGCGACATTTTATCCCGGCTCTGCAATTAAAGCTGAAGATTTAAACGAAAATATAGACCAGATTTTATATGTAGCTCAAGAAGTTGATAACAATGCCATGAGCACGATTGGCGAAGATGCTATGCAAGGTAATCTAGACCTTGGCAATAACAAAATCGTTAATGTTGCTAATCCAATAAATGGAACAGATGGCGTTAATAAAACAACTTTAGAAGCTACTATATCTTCAAATGTCTTAGCTGGTACTGATTTAGCAAAAACTACAAGTAATAACCAAGTAACAATCAACCATGATGTTGCTGGTGCGAATACTACGATCAACAACAGTAATGGAAATGTACTACAAGACATCACTGTTTCAGCTCAAGGTCATGTTACCTCAGCTGGTTCTGTTGATTTAGACACCAGATACTATACCGAAACCGAGCTAGATGCTGGTGCTCTTGACCCTTTATATTTTAGACAAGACAGTAGTGAAACTATAGCTAGTGGACAAACTTGGTCTGCAAGTGATACCTATGTAGCTACTACAGCTGCAATTGATGCACGTATTATTGACTTAGTAGATGAAGTTGGCGGTTTTGATATAGTCAACGATGAGCAAAGTTTTCCTGATACAAACCCCGGTGGAACTACAGGACAAGCAGCTGTTTTAAGTATTAAAGCTGCTACTACAGATTTAGTTCCAAGTGGTACAACAGTTACTATAACTAATGGAAACTTAGCTAATAATGCAACTATAACTATTAATAATGTACCAAGTACAATAGCTCAAGGTTTTGGATTTTTAGTAGAATCTACAACGACATTACATACATATACATTTCATAGATTAGTACCTAAAGCTACGGAGGTAACTACAGTTGCTAGTAACGCAACAGCTGTAGCAAATGTTGGAAACAATATCCCTGCAATAAATACTGCAAACTCTAACTCAACTAATATAAGTACAGTTGCTTCTAATATAGGCAACGTAAATACTGTTGGTACTAATATTGCTGACGTTAATACAGTTGCGACTAATATAGCTGATGTTAATAATTACGCTGATACATATCAGGTTGCTTCTAGTGACCCATCAACTAGACCTGACGGTTCAGGTTTACAAGAAGGTGACTTATACTTTAATACTACTACTGATGAACTAAAAGTTTATAATGGAAGTGCTTGGCAAGGTGGTGTAACAGCTACAGGTAAC
>CESP01067512.1_pt1 | contig 14470 bp, 12 predicted proteins | sample 531211 | NCBI WGS metagenome assembly CESP01 (sample SAMEA2622074, study PRJEB7988) | marine metagenome | biome: marine biome (ENVO:00000447); feature: surface water layer (ENVO:00002042); material: "saline water (ENVO:00002010), including plankton (ENVO:xxxxxxxx)" | depth 5 m | reverse complement strand
GCCAAGGAAACTTTCGATCGTTCCAAACCTCACTTAAATATAGGTACTATTGGACACGTAGATCACGGAAAAACTACTCTAACAGCAGCTATTACTAAAGTTCTTGCAGATCAAGGGCTTTCTGAATCAAAAAGCTTTGATCAGATTGATAATGCTCCTGAAGAAAAAGAAAGAGGTATTACAATTAACACCTCTCACGTTGAATATCAAACTGCAACTAGACACTACGCTCACGTAGATTGTCCAGGACACGCAGATTATGTAAAAAACATGGTAACTGGTGCAGCTCAGATGGATGGTGCAATCCTCGTTGTTGCAGCTACCGACGGACCAATGCCACAAACGAGAGAGCATATTCTATTGGGAAGACAAGTAGGTATACCAAGAATCGTTGTTTTCCTAAACAAAGCTGACCAGGTTGATGATGAAGAACTACTTGAGCTTGTTGAAATGGAAGTTAGAGAATTACTAAGCTTCTACGAATACGATGGTGATAATGGACCTGTTGTACTTGGCTCAGCTTTAGGTGCACTAAATGGAGAAGCTAAATGGGTTGAATCTGTATCTAAATTAATGGAATCAGTTGACTCGTGGATTGAATTACCAAAAAGAGATGTTGATAAAGACTTTTTAATGCCAATTGAGGACGTGTTCTCAATAACTGGTAGAGGTACTGTTGCTACAGGAAGAATTGAAACTGGTGTTGCCAACACGGGCGATTCTGTTGATATTATTGGTATGGGAGCTGAAAAACTTGCTTCAACAGTAACCGGTGTTGAAATGTTTAGAAAAATATTAGATAGAGGAGAAGCTGGTGACAATGTCGGTATATTACTTAGAGGTATCGAAAAAACTGATATCCGAAGAGGAATGGTTATTTGTAAACCCGGTTCTGTTAAACCGCACAAGAAATTTAAAGCTGAAGTTTATATTTTGAAAAAGGAAGAGGGAGGAAGACATACTCCATTCCATAATAATTATAGACCTCAGTTCTATGTAAGAACTACAGATGTTACTGGAAACATTGAACTTCCAAGCGGAGTTGAAATGGTTATGCCTGGTGACAACCTTACGATTACTGTTGATCTTATTTCTCCAATAGCTTGTAGCGTTGGTTTAAGATTTGCTATTAGAGAGGGTGGTAGAACTGTAGGTGCAGGACAGGTAACAGAAATTATTGAATAATACATTTAATATCCGATTTTATTTCGGAATTAAGTGGGTTTGATAAGACTTCGAACGGGTTTAGCTCAGTTGGTAGAGCACTGGTCTCCAAAACCAGGTGTCGGGAGTTCGAGTCTCTCAACCCGTGCAAAATTAAATGATGGTAAGTTTGGTAAACTATATTAAAGATTCTTTTCAAGAACTTAGAGACCATGTAAAATGGACTCCTCTGCAGGAATTGCAAAAAATGACTCTTGTTGTTGTTGTTTTTTCAGTAATATTTGCATTGATTATATGGTTGGCTGATACAATCCTATCAGAAATTTTTGAAATTTATTTTGATCTACTGTAGTATGAGTGAAGTCAAAGACAAAAAATGGTATGTTGTTAGAGCTATAAGTGGTCAGGAAAATAAGATTAAGACGTTCATTGATAACGAGGTTAAAAGACTTAATTTGTCAAATTTTGTTGAGGAAGTAATTGTTCCTACTCAAAAGGTAGTCCAAATAAGAAATGGAAAAAAAGTTAGTAAGGAAAAAGTTTATTTTCCTGGATACATAATGGTTAAGGCAAATTTGACAGGGGAAATTCCTCACATAATTAGGTCATTCCCTAACATTTTAGGTTTCTTAGGTGAAACAAAGGGTGGTGATCCAATTCCTTTGAGGCCTACTGAGGTCAGCAGAATGTTAGGAAAAGTTGATGAATTGGCAATGGAAGGTGAAAATATCGCTATCCCTTTTACTGTTGGTGAAAATATAAAAGTTATTGATGGACCTTTCAATGGTTTTAATGGAAACATTGAAAAAGTCATTGAAGAAAAAAGAAAGTTAGAAGTTATGGTAAAAATTTTTGGACGTAAAACCCCATTAGAATTATCATACATGCAGGTAGAAAAAATATAATTGTTACGTTAATTAACTCTGATAGCTTCCACATTCAGAGCTTAAATTGTAAAGATGGCAAAAGAAGTACAAAAGGTATTGAAATTGCAGATTAGAGGAGGTGCAGCTAATCCCTCACCACCTGTTGGTCCCGCACTGGGTGCTGCTGGTGTCAATATAATGGAATTTTGTAAGCAATTTAATTCCAGAACACAAGACAAACCTGGCAAGGTAGTTCCAGTAGTAATTTCTGTATTTGCAGATAAATCATTTGAATTTGTTATTAAAACACCCCCAGCAGCAGCTCAATTACTTGAAGCTGCTAAGGTAAAAAAAGGTTCATCTGAGCCTAACAGAGCAAAGGTTGCTTCTGTAACATGGGATCAGGTAAGAAAAATAGCTGAAGATAAAATGCAAGACTTAAATGCTTTTACTGTTGAATCTGCTATGAAAATGGTTGCTGGTACTGCAAGATCAATGGGGCTTAATGTTAAGGGACAATCCCCATTTAATACCTGATTACAAATGGCAAAATTGACAAAAAATAGAAAAGAATCGTTAACAAAATTTGAAACTGAAAAGCTTTACACTTTGAAGGAAGCATCAGATGTTGTAAAAAATTTTTCCAAATTGAAGTTTGATTCCTCTATTGATTTAGCTGTTAATCTTGGTGTTGACCCAAAGAAAGCTGATCAAAATGTTCGTGGTATCGTGTCACTGCCCAATGGTACGGGTAAAGATGTTAAAGTCCTTGCTTTGGTTACACCAGATAAGGAAGAAGAGGCTAAAAAAGCTGGTGCTGATTTTGTTGGTTTGGACGAATTTTTGAACAAGATAAAAGATGGATGGACTGATGTTGATGTAATTATAACAATGCCTGGTGTTATGGGTAAGCTTGGACCATTAGGAAAAATTCTAGGCCCTAGGGGTTTAATGCCCAATCCTAAGACTGGTACTGTCACAATGAATGTAGGAAAAGCTGTTCAAGAAACAAAGGCTGGTAAAATTGACTTTAAGGTTGATAAAAATGGGACCATACATGTTGCAATTGGAAAAGTTTCTTTCAGTTCTGATAAAATTTATCAAAATGCAAAAGAAGTACTTGATAACATAGTAAAGATAAAACCATCTTCATCTAAAGGAATTTACATGAAAAGTATTTTTATGTCCAGTACTATGAGTCCAGGTATAAAAATTGATACTAATAGTTTTTAGTAATGAATAAGGTTCAAAAACAAAATATTATTGATTTGATCAAGTCGCAACTTGATTCCACATCGACAATTTATATTACAGATTGTTCTGGATTAGACGCAACATCAACATCTAAGTTAAGAAGGGAGTGTTTTAAGTCTAATATCAAACTTTCTGTAGTTAAAAACACTCTTTTATCGAGAGCAATGGACGGTGTAGATAAAGACTTTGGAGATTTAAAATCACAACTAGTAGGAAATACAGCATTGATGTTTTCTGATACGGGAAATGCTCCTGCAAAAGTTATTAAAAAATTTAGAAAGAATTTTGAAAAGCCCATATTAAAAGGTGCTTTCATTGAAGAATCCATTTACATTGGAGATGATGTTTTAGATTCTTTAGTAAATATTAAATCTAAGGAGGAGTTAATTGGTGAAGTTATAACACTTCTTCAATCTCCTGCTAAGAATTTAATTTCCGCTATTAAATCTAGTGGAACAAAACTCAGTGGTGTCATAAAGACACTTTCTGAAAAAGACGATAAATAATTTAAATTAAATAAAATGGCAGATTTAAAAGATTTTGCAGAAAAACTTGTAAACTTAACTGTTAAGGAAGTAAATGAACTAGCTGATATTCTTAAAGATGAGTATGGCATTGAGCCTGCTGCAGCTGCAGCAGTAGCAGTAGCTGGTCCCGCCGGTGGAGCTGGTGGTGCTGAGGCATCCGAGGAGAAAAGCGAATTTACAGTTGTTTTAAAAGCGGCTGGCGGAGCAAAGCTTGCAGTCGTAAAGTTGGTTAAAGAGCTTACTGGTCTTGGCTTGAAAGAAGCTAAAGATCTTGTAGACAATGCGCCTAGTAATATCAAAGAAGATATTGGTAAAGAAGAAGCTGAGGGTATGAAAAAATCCTTGGAGGAGGCTGGTGCAGAGGTTGAATTAAAATAATTCAACCAATTGTCATGGACTCAAATAGGTCCGAATAAATGTTCTTTAACTAAACTTTATAATTAATGAGTTACAACAATAGAAAAAATTTCGCAACATCCTCAGATATACCTAATTATCCCGATTTTTTGGATATACAGGTAAAATCTTTTAAAGATTTTTTTCAACTTGAAACAAAATCTGATGAAAGGAGCGATGAGGGTTTATACAAAACTTTTTTAGAGAACTTTCCCATTTCTGATGCGAGAAATCAGTTTGTTCTTGAATTTATAGATTACTTTGTTGATCCACCTAGATACTCTGTTCATGAGTGTATTGAAAGAGGTTTAACATACAGCGTCCCCCTGAAGGCAAGGCTGAAGCTCTACTGCACGGATCCCGAGCATGAGGATTTTGAAACAATTGTACAAGATGTTTACTTGGGTGTAATTCCTTACATGACAAAAAGTGGAACATTTATAATCAACGGAGCTGAAAGAGTAGTTGTATCGCAGTTACATAGATCTCCCGGTGTGTTTTTTGGTCAATCTTTCCATGCTAATGGAACAAAACTCTATTCTGCCAGAGTTATTCCTTTTAAAGGCTCATGGATTGAATTTTCCTCAGATATCAACGGAGTAATGTACGCCTACATTGATAGAAAAAAGAAATTGCCAGTCACCACACTCCTAAGAACAATTGGTTACGAAAGAGATAAAGATATTTTAGAAATATTTGGATTAGCCGAAGAAGTAAAAGTATCCAAGGCTGGTTTGAAAAAGATTTTGGGAAGAAAATTGGCAGCAAGGGTACTAAATACATGGTATGAAGATTTTGTTGATGAGGATACTGGAGAAGTTATTTCAATTGAAAGAAACGAAGTTATCTTGGACAGAGATACAATCATAGACAAAGAAAATATTGAAAAAATATTAGAATCCAATACCAAAACAGTACTCATAAATAAAGTAGATGATGATAACTCTGAATACTCTATCATTCACAATACATTACAAAAAGATCCTACTAATACAGAAAAAGAAGCAGTTGAGCATGTATACAGACAGTTAAGAAATGCTGAACCACCAGACGAAGAAACTGCACGTGGAATTATTGACAAGCTTTTTTTCTCAGACCAAAGATATAATCTTGGTGAGGTAGGGAGATATAGAATGAATAAGAAATTGGGCCTAGATATCGATATGGAAAACTTAGTTTTAACTAAGCAAGATATAATAACAATAATTAAATTCTTAATTGAATTAATTAATTCAAAATCCGAAATTGATGACATAGACCACTTATCAAATAGAAGAGTAAGAACTGTGGGTGAACAACTTTCCAGTCAGTTTGGAGTTGGTCTTTCGAGAATGGCAAGAACAATACGTGAGAGAATGAATGTTAGGGATAATGAAGTCTTTACACCAATTGATTTGATTAATGCTAAAACATTATCCTCTGTTATCAATACGTTTTTTGGTACTAATCAACTTTCTCAATTTATGGACCAGACAAACCCATTGGCAGAATTAACTCATAAGAGAAGATTGTCTGCTTTGGGACCTGGTGGTCTCTCAAGAGAAAGGGCTGGATTTGAAGTAAGAGATGTTCACTACACACATTACGGTAGATTGTGTCCAATTGAAACACCTGAGGGTCCAAATATTGGATTAATTTCCTCACTAAGTGTATTTGCAAAGGTGAATAATCTTGGTTTTATTGAAACACCATACAGAAAGGTTGTTAATGGGAAAATTGATATTAATGAATACAAATATTTATCTGCAGAAGAAGAAGAGGGTAAATTAATAACTCAAGCAAATATTGAAAGGTCAAAAGATGGTAAAATATTAGCCGATAAAGTTATTGCCAGGCAGGAGGCAGATTACCCTGTCGTTGATCCCAAAGATGTTGATTATATTGATGTTGCTCCAAATCAAATAGCATCAATCTCTGCATCTCTTATTCCATTTTTAGAACATGATGATGCAAACCGTGCATTAATGGGATCTAACATGATGAGGCAATCTGTTCCCTTGATGAAACCTGAAAGCCCAATTGTTGGTACTGGTCTAGAAAAGCAGGTTGCAAGTGACTCAAGGGTTTTATTAAACGCACAAACAAATGGTCTAGTCACTTACGTTGACTCAGAAAAAATTATTATTAAGTATGAAAAATCAAATGATGAAAAATTAGTTTCTTTTGATCCTGATGAAGTAGTTTATGATTTAATAAAATTTAGAAAAACCAATCAGGGTACTTGTATTAATTTAAAGCCGATTGTCAATAAAGGAGAAAAAGTAAAAAAAGGACAGGTATTATGTGAAGGCTATGCAACTTCCAATGGTGAATTAGCCCTTGGTAGGAACCTAAAAGTAGCATTCATGCCTTGGAAAGGTTATAATTTTGAGGACGCAATTGTTATCTCAGAAAAAGTTGTCAGGGATGATTTCTTTACATCAATTCATATAGATGAGTATTCTCTTGAGGTTAGAGATACTAAACTTGGTATGGAAGAATTGACAAGTGATATACCAAATGTTAGTGAGGAAGCGACATCTGATTTAGATGAAAATGGTATGATCAGAGTAGGTGCTGAGGTTAAGTCAGGAGATATTCTTATAGGAAAAATTACCCCAAAAGGTGAGTCAGACCCTACACCTGAAGAAAAACTTTTAAGAGCTATTTTTGGTGACAAAGCTGGAGATGTCAAAGATGCTTCGTTGAAAGCACCTCCATCTTTGAAAGGAATTGTTATCGATAAAAAGCTTTTTACAAGAACAATTAAGGATAAGAGGAGAAGGACAGAAGATAAAGAACATCTTAAAAATTTGGAAATAAAGTTTGACAAAATGTTTGATGATTTGAAAGCCACTCTTGTTGAAAAACTATACTCGATTTTAAGTGGAAAAACATGCCAAGGAGTTTTTAATGATTTGGGAGAGGAACTTATACCTAAAGGAAAAAAGTATACTCAGAAAGTATTAAACGAAGTTGACGACTTTTCACATCTTGCGCAAGCGAACTGGAGTGTTGACAAAAAACTTAACGCCTTAGCTAAAACACTTTTACACAACTACAAAATCAAAGAAAATGATTTACAGGGTATGTTGCGCAGAGAAAAGTTCACCATTACCGTTGGTGATGAACTTCCATCTGGTATCATGAAATTAGCTAAAGTATATATTGCTAAAAAAAGAAAGCTAAAAGTTGGTGATAAAATGGCAGGTAGACATGGTAATAAAGGAATTGTTGCTAGAATCGTACGACAGGAAGATATGCCATTTCTAGAGGATGGAACACCTGTAGATATAGTATTAAATCCACTTGGAGTACCATCTAGGATGAATATTGGTCAGATTTATGAAACCGTTCTTGGTTGGGCTGGTATGAATTTGAATAAGAAGTATGCAACGCCGATTTTTGACGGTGCTACAATTGATGAAATCAATGCATTGACTGATGAAGCTGGTGTCCCAAAATTTGGTCATACATATTTGTATGATGGTGGTACAGGGGAAAGATTTGATCAGCCTGCTACAGTTGGTGTCATTTACATGTTAAAACTTGGACATATGGTTGAGGACAAAATGCATTCAAGATCAATTGGTCCTTACTCATTGATTACTCAACAACCCCTTGGTGGTAAAGCGCAATTTGGGGGGCAGAGATTTGGTGAAATGGAAGTTTGGGCCCTTGAAGCATATGGAGCTTCGAGTACTCTTCAGGAAATATTGACAATTAAATCTGACGATGTTATAGGTAGAGCAAAAGCTTATGAATCTATCGTCAAGGGTGAAAGAATGCCCGATGCTAATTTACCTGAGTCGTTTAACGTACTAATGCATGAACTTAAGGGTCTTGGGCTTGATATTAAATTAGAGGAATAAATAAAATCGAATAATGGAATTAAATAAATCTAAAAAATTTAACAAAATCTCAATTGGACTAGCTTCCCCTGAGACTATTTTATCGTCTTCTCGTGGTGAAGTTTTAAAACCTGAGACAATTAATTATAGAACTCACAAGCCTGAAAGAGATGGGCTTTTCTGTGAAAGAATATTTGGTCCTGTTAAGGATTATGAATGTGCTTGTGGAAAATATAAAAGAATAAGGTACAAAGGAATTGTTTGTGATAGATGTGGCGTTGAAGTTACTGAAAAAAAAGTTAGAAGAGATAGGGTAGGTCATATCAACTTAGTTGTACCCGTTGCTCATATTTGGTATTTCAGATCCCTTCCAAATAAAATTGGATATCTGTTGGGATTGCCAACAAAAAAATTAGATATGATTATTTACTACGAAAGGTATGTAGTTGTTCAGTCTGGTTTAGCTGTTGACGAAGAAGGTAATCCACTAAATAAAATGGATTTCTTAACTGAAGAAGAGTATTTAAATATTTTAGAAAAATTACCCCCTGAAAATCAATTTTTGGAGGATGCAGATCCAAATAAATTTATTGCGAAAATGGGAGCTGAATGTTTAATTGAGTTATTATCAAGAATTGATCTTGATGAATTATCCTATGAACTTAGACATAAGGCAAACACAGAAACGTCAAAGCAAAGAAAGACAGAATCCTTGAAAAGATTACAAGTTGTTGAATCTTTCAGAGAAGCAAATACAAATAAAGAAAATAAACCTGAGTGGATGATTTTAAAAGCCATTCCGGTGATTCCACCTGAGCTGAGACCCCTTGTCCCTCTAGATGGTGGTAGATTTGCTACCTCTGATTTAAATGACTTATATAGAAGAGTTATAATAAGAAATAACAGACTCAAGAGATTAGTAGAGATAAAAGCTCCTGAAGTTATTCTACGAAATGAAAAAAGAATGTTACAAGAATCGGTTGATTCTTTATTTGACAATACCAGAAAATCCTCTGCTGTCAAAACTGAAGCAAATAGACCATTAAAATCTTTATCTGATTCATTGAAAGGTAAACAAGGTAGATTTAGACAAAATTTGCTTGGTAAGAGAGTTGATTATTCTGCAAGATCTGTAATTGTCGGTGGGCCGACATTAAAATTATATGAATGTGGTATTCCTAAAGACATGGCTGCTGAACTATATAAGCCTTTCGTTGTAAAAAAATTGATTGAAAGAGGAATAGTTAAGACAGTAAAATCTGCTAAGAAAATTATTGATAAGAGAGAACCCTTAGTTTGGGATATACTGGAGAATGTTTTGAAGGGACATCCTGTATTATTAAATAGAGCTCCAACACTGCACCGACTTGGAATTCAAGCATTTCAACCTACTCTTATTGAGGGTAAAGCAATCCAAGTACACCCACTCGTATGTACAGCATTTAATGCAGACTTTGATGGAGATCAAATGGCAGTGCACCTTCCTTTGGGTCCCGAAGCAATTCTAGAGTCGCAGTTACTAATGTTAGCGTCTCATAATATTTTAAATCCGGCTAATGGATCACCAATAACAGTACCTTCGCAAGACATGGTTCTTGGTCTTTATTATATGACGAAGAAAAAACTAAGTACTAAAGATGAGCTTGTCAAAGGTGAGGGTTTAATTTTTTATTCCCACGAGGAAGTAAAAATAGCTTACAATGAAAATAAAGTTGACCTAAACGCAAGCATAAAGTTAAGAGCCAAAGACTTGAGCCAAAGTGGGGAACTGGTAAATAAAATTATTGATACTACTGTTGGTAGAGTCATGTTTAATGAGGTTGTTCCAGAGAAAGCAGGTTATATAAATGAAGTATTAACCAAAAAATCTCTCAGAGATATTATCGGCAGAATTTTAAATTTAACAAGTGTTCCTGAAACTGCTGAGTTCCTTGACAAAATCAAAGATATGGGATTTGGTTTTGCATTTCGGGGTGGTCTTTCATTTAGTTTAGGTGATATCATAATCCCTGGGGAAAAAATTGATATGATTGGTAATGCAAACAAAGAAGTAGACAATATAATGTCAAACTATAACATGGGACTAATTACAAATAACGAAAGGTATAACCAAGTTATCGATGTATGGACATCGTCCAATGCTGCCCTTACTGAACTTGCAATGAAAAGGATAAGTGAAGATAAACAAGGCTTTAATTCGGTATATATGATGTTAGATTCGGGAGCACGTGGATCCAAGGAACAGATTAGACAGTTAACGGGAATGAGAGGTCTGATGGCCAAGCCAAAAAAGTCTTCATCTGGTGGTGGTGAAATTATTGAAAATCCTATCTTATCAAACTTTAAAGAAGGACTTTCAATATTGGAATATTTTATTTCAACTCATGGAGCTAGAAAGGGTCTTGCAGATACTGCATTAAAAACAGCTGATGCAGGGTATCTCACACGACGTCTTGTTGATGTTGCCCAAGATGTTATCGTCAATATTGAAGACTGTAACACCTTGAGAGGAATAACTGTTAAAGCTCTTAAGAAAAACGAGGAAGTTGTAGAAACCCTTGAAGATAGAATTCTTGGTAGAGTATCTTTACACAACATACATAATCCTATTAATAATGAATTGATAGTTGGCGCTGGTAAACAAATTGGTGAAATTGAAGCAAAACAAATTGAAGACTCGTCTATTGATGAAGTTGAAGTTAGATCGCCATTGACATGTGAGGCAAAAAGAGGAATTTGTGTAAAATGTTATGGTAGAAACCTCGCTACAGGAAAAATGGTTCAAATTGGTGAAGCTGTTGGTGTTATTGCTGCTCAATCGATAGGAGAACCAGGAACTCAGCTTACGCTAAGGACATTCCATGTTGGTGGTATCGCTGGTAACATTTCAGAAGAAAATCAGTTGCTGTCAAAATTTGATGGAACAACTGAAATTGATGATCTAAAAACAGTTAAATCAACTGATAATGAAGGTAATCCAGTTGAACTAGTCATATCAAGAACATGTGAAATTAAGATTGTTGATAGTAAAACGGGCATTGTTTTAAGTTCTAATATTATTCCTTATGGTGCTTCCATAAATGTAAAAAACAATAAAAAGATCAAGAAAGATGATCTGATTTGCAAGTGGGATCCGTATAACGGTGTTATTGTTTCTGAGTTTGCTGGTCAAATTGAATATGAGAATATTGAACAGGGCGTCACTTATCAAGTTGAGATTGATGAACAAACAGGATTTAGAGAAAAAGTTATTTCTGAGTCTAGAAACAAAAAGCTAATTCCTACATTACATGTAAAAGATTCAAAAGGTAAGATTCTAAGAACGTATAATCTTCCTGTAAGTGCTCATTTAATGGTTGATGATTCTGAAAAAGTTGAAACTGGTAAAATTTTAGTTAAAATTCCACGTAAATCAGCTAAATCTGGAGATATTACTGGAGGTTTACCAAGAGTAACAGAATTGTTTGAGGCCCGAAACCCTTCAAACCCTGCTATTGTTAGTGAGATTGATGGGGTTGTTTCATTTGGAAAAATCAAGAGAGGTAATAGAGAAATAATTGTTGAGGCAAAAACTGGAGAAATTAAAAAGTACCTTGTTAAATTGTCAAATCAAATTTTGGTTCAAGAAAATGACTTTGTTAAGGCAGGTATGTCTTTGTCTGATGGCTCAATTACTCCTAATGACATCTTAAATATTAAAGGTCCCTCAGCAGTCCAACAATATCTGGTCAATGAGGTACAAGAAGTATATAGACTTCAAGGCGTTAAAATAAATGATAAACATTTTGAGGTATTAATTAGGCAGATGATGCAAAAAGTTCAAATAAAAGATTCAGGAGATACTGTTTTTCTTGAGGGTCAGATAATCCATAAAAATGAGTTTATTGCTGAGAATGATAACCTTTATGGAAAAAAAGTTGTCGAGTCTATAGGTGATTCTGTGAACATCAAAGAAGGACAAATTGTTTCAGCAAGGGAACTTAGAGACGAGAACTCTTTACTGAAAAGAGAGGATAAAAATTTAGTTGTTGCTCGAGATGCTGTTAATGCCACTGGTACTCCAATTCTTCAAGGAATAACCAGAGCATCTCTACAAACTAAATCATTTATTTCTGCCGCTTCTTTCCAAGAAACAACTAAAGTATTGAACGAGGCTGCAGTGAATGGTAGAGTAGATAACTTGTCTGGTTTGAAAGAAAATGTAATTGTAGGTCATAAAATACCTGCAGGTACTGGAAATAGAGAATATGGCGATATGATTGTTGGATATGTTGATGAATACGAGGATTTGTTGGAACATAAAAGAATAAGATACAATGAAGAATGAGAAGACAAAGAATATTAATATTGAGCTTGATGAAAAGACTGCTCAAGGTCAGTATTCTAATTTAGTTGTCGTAAATCATTCACCCACGGAATTTGTTCTAGATTTTGTCAATATCATGCCTGGGTCACCCAAAGCTAAAGTTTGCTCTCGGTTAATTTTAACCCCACAACATGCAAAAAAGTTTTTAAGAGCTATAAGTGAAAATATTTCTAGATATGAAAAAAACTTTGGTGAAATTAAAGGCTTTGAGTTTGAAAATATTCCGATCAATTTCGGTCCAAAAGGTGAGGCGTAGTTAAATGTTCAATAGAGTTGTTTTAGTTGATAAAAAAAACAATGAGATTGGGACGGAAGATAAGTTAGAAGCTCATAAAAAAGGATTACTTCATAGAGCTTTCTCAATTTTTATATTTAATGATAAAAATGAGATCTTATTACAAAAAAGAGCTCAATCAAAGTATCATTCTGCTGGTTTGTGGTCAAATACGTGTTGTAGTCATCCTTACAACGATAAATCAATTAACGATTATGCCAATCTGAGATTGGTTCAGGAAATGGGGTTTGAGACAAATTTGAAAGAGGTTTTTTCATTTATATATAAAGCCAATTTCGAGAATGGTTTAGTTGAATATGAATATGATCATGTTTTTTTTGGAAAATATAATTCCGACCCAACACTTAACATAGACGAGGCATCAGATTTTAGGTGGATAAATTTCAAACAGCTTCTGCTTGAAATTGGTGAAAATCCTACTAAATTTACTTTTTGGTTAAAAAAAATAGTTCAAGACTATTCATTATATTTTTTAAATTATGAAAATAACAATCTGTAGAAAAGCTCATTTTAATGCTGCTCATAAGCTTTATAATCCAACTTTATCAAATGATGAAAATTTTGAAATTTTTGGAAAATGTAGTTATGAAAATTTCCATGGTCATAATTATGAGCTAATAGTAAAAATACTTGGAGATATTGATCCTAAAACAGGAATGGTTATGGATTTATCAGATTTGAAGAAAATAATTAAAACAGAAGTTGAAGACTTATTGGACCATAAAAATCTCAACCTTGATATTCCCCATTTCAAGGATGTAATACCAACAACTGAAAATCTTGCAATATTTATTTGGAATAAACTAAATAGTGCAATAAAAATAAAGTGTAAATTGAGTATTGTTTTATATGAGACACCAAGAAATTATGTTGAATATTCTGGCTAATTAATAAGTGATTTCAGTTCCAAAGCATATTTTGATTTTTTAATTCCTTCTCCCAGACTCTTATAGATTGTATCTAGAATTGTATTGGATTCTCTTAAATCTGTAATTGCAATATATGGAGCTATTGTGTATTCAGAGTGTCTTATTGCAAAGTTTGCATTATGTAGAAATTGCCTTTTGTTTGCAGTTGTAAGTTTTTGATCATAGAAATTAATTGAATCTACATCATTAAGCTTCTTAAATTCTAAAGATTTGGAAATTAAATCTAATTTCTCATTATTAAATTTTTTATTTATTTCAAGATACTCTCTGTAGATAGAATCATTTTTAGATCCTTTTGAATATACCTTATAACCAAAGTCTTTTAAACGAGTTTTTACAATCATTTCTGATTGCTCAACAAAAAAAGGAAGTAGTTTCGGGTCCAATTCATTTTCATAAGTCAGAGAAAGTATCATGATTTCAGGACCTTCTATTTTTCCCATAAATTCAACTGAATTATTACCATTAAAATATCCAGAGTCAATTTTAAATAAACCAGAATCACTAAACTTTTCAAGAAAGAGAGTCCCTTTTTTTAATCCATCAACTTCGACAAGTAGTGAGAAATTATTTGTATTCTCAGTTTTTGAACAACTTAAAGTCAAAAAAAATAAAACTAAAAAATATCTCATCTCATTATTTAATGATATCAAAGCTACGTTTGATAAATGATGTAAGTTCTTCACCTTTCAACAAGTTCTGTGATAATCTTGCAAGATCTAGGGATTGTTTTATCAATCTTTCTCTTTTTGCCTTGGATTTTGAATTAAAAATTGTATAAACTAAATCATTATTTACATTGATGATTACATTATGTATTTCTGGCATAGATCCAAACATATT
>CESP01046720.1_pt1 | contig 14488 bp, 13 predicted proteins | sample 531211 | NCBI WGS metagenome assembly CESP01 (sample SAMEA2622074, study PRJEB7988) | marine metagenome | biome: marine biome (ENVO:00000447); feature: surface water layer (ENVO:00002042); material: "saline water (ENVO:00002010), including plankton (ENVO:xxxxxxxx)" | depth 5 m | reverse complement strand
GATGAGAGAAAACCTAAAAAAATTGAAATTAAATCACCTAAAAGAATTTTAGGTAAAAAATAAATATGAGAAAATGGGGCGTAAAGCCCCATTTTTTTAATTCAGTATGAATAAAACTATCTTTTCCATCTTGCTAATCTTTTCTTTTTTTGGATCTGCTGAGACAGTTGATACTGGCCATGCCAGAATAAGTTTAATTAAAGATCACAGTGACTTTGTTCCTGGAACTTCCATAAATATTGGCTTAAAAGTTTCAATGGATAAGGGATGGCATACGTATTGGAGAAATCCTGGAGATTCAGGAGGACCGATAAAGATTGATTGGGATTTGCCTAAAGGCTTCAGTGTTAGCGAAATTAAGTGGCCTCTTCCAGAAAAAATTGAGTATCCCCCTTTAATGACCTATGGGTATGAAGATTTTGTTATTTATCCAATGGTCTTATCAATTCCTGCTGATTATTCAGATGATTATTTTGAAATGGCTGCCGACATTCTAATTTGCGCAGATGTATGTATTCCTGAGTCAGGAAAAATATCATCAAACCTGCTGGATATTGAAAGTGATTCATTGATATATGAATGGCTAGAATCTATACCATCAAGATCTCTGCCAATTACAACTTCTCTTAAGGATAATAATTTGGAAATTAGGTTTACTTTTGAAAAAGAAATCAAGGAAATTTATTTCTTCCCTGATGAAAATAATTCTATAGATTATTCTTCAAAACAAAATTTTTATAAAAAGGATGATAGTTACTTCCTTTCTATAAAACTTTTCAATGATGAGTTTCAAAATCTTTCTGGTGTATTGGATATAAACGGAACTGGCTATAAAGTATCTAATGGTTCGTTTGAGGATTCTAATGAGGAAGGCCTTTCCTTAATCACTGCGTTGATATTTGCATTAATTGGCGGCTTAATTCTCAACTTAATGCCTTGTGTTTTTCCAGTAATTTCCCTAAAAGTACTAAGCTTTGTTTCAATGGGAGGTAGCTCACCAAGGAAAATTCGAAATCACGCCCTGATTTTTACAGTTGGTGTTATCGCTTCCTTCATGTTGATAGCTTTAATAATTGTTTTATTGAAACAGGCCGGGAATTTTGTTGGGTGGGGTTTCCAACTTCAATCGCCACTTATAGTTGGATTGCTAAGCCTGGTGATGGTTTTCATTTCGTTGGTTCTTATAACTGACAACAGTTTTGGAGAATCTCTTACAAAGCTCGGCAATATTGGAGGCAGTGAAAACGGGTACTACTCTTCATTCCTAACAGGTGTATTAGCTGTAGTTGTTGCATCACCATGCACTGCTCCTTTCATGGGAGCTGCTCTTGGATATGCCCTAATTCAGCCCTCTGGGGAGACTGTTCCAATATTTTTATCATTGTCACTAGGATTTTCAATTCCATATTTGCTTTTAGCAAGTAAATCCTAAATTAATAGATTTCTTGCCTAAGCCAGGTGATTGGATGCTAACTCTAAAAGAGTTCTTTGCATTTCCAATGCTAGCTACTGCATTATGGTTGCTTTGGGTATTCTCTCTTCAAGTTAATCAAATCTATGTAATTTTCTTATTGATTGGTTGGCTTTTATTGGCATTAAACTTTTGGATCTTTCAAAAAGACTATAACAGAATAAATAAAGTTATATTTCTTGGTATATCAATTTTGAGCATGATTTATTTCCTTCCTGAAACTGAGGATATTGAAACTGAACAAAATCTAATAATTGGTTCTGCTACAGAATGGTATGAAGGAATTGAGGATGATCTAAGAAATAAAAATCAACCTTACTTTATTAACTTTACAGCTGCTTGGTGCATAACTTGTCAAAGTAATGAAATAACGGCTTTTTCCAAAGATGGTTTTAAAAGTATTTTGGAAGAAAAGAATATCGAATACATTAAAGCTGATTGGACAAATAGAAATGATGCCATAACAAGATCTTTAAAAAAGTATGGAAGATCTGGCGTGCCTTTCTATTTATATTGGGAACCTGGTTTTGAAAACCCAAAAATTTTACCTGCCATCCTTACGGATCAAATCATTAAAAATAATCTCTAAAATATATACTTTGCCCATTCACTGTCTGGAAAAGTGTTCTCATCTATTTTATGTCCATTCAGTAGATGTGAAAAGCTGGGTTTAAATGGTTCTCTTATTGGCTTTTGTAAACTTGATCCCTTTGCAGAGTTGCATGATTTGCAGGAAGTAACAACATTTTCCCAGTTGGTAAGTCCATTTTTAGATTTTGGAATAACATGATCAAGAGTCAATTCGTTCCTAGAGAAGATATTTTGGCAATATTGGCATGTATACATATCCCTCAAGAAAACATTTGATCTTGAAAACTTTACATAATTATGGAATTTGTGAAATCTCTTAAGCATAAGAATACTTGGAAGCTCAATAGAAATCGATGGAGATCTTACATACTGATCATCATGAGCCTTAATTAAAATAACATTCCTTGCAAGTAAGAGTTTAACGGCAGTTTTCCAATTAATCACTGAAAGTGGAAAAAAGCTAACCGGCTTTCCATTCCCGTTAAGAAGAAGACAATCTCGTGACAAATTTTTTCCTATGTAATTTAAGTTTAAAAATACTATAATTGTCCATTGGTACCAATTCAATACTTTTTATAAAAGTTTAGGGGAGAATATGGAAGGACCAGAATTTATATTATTTGGAACAACACATTTGATAGGTCTTGCAGTTATATTTGCTGTTATGATTTTCTTGCCAAAAATAACGAATAAGTATTTTTCAGATAAAAGAGAATTAATTGGTAGGATTATTGGTTTTCTGGCAATCTTTCATACTTTCTTTTCGCCGTATAGCGATCTTTATCTTGTTGTTGAGCCCTACAGCTGGAAGGAAGTGCTTCCATTTCATATGTGTGACTTTTCCTTAATCTTTATTGCAATATATCTACTTGGAGGAAACAAGTTCTTTTTTAATTGCGCATTCTTTTGGGGAATTGCTGGGGCCTCTATGGCGCTTCTAACTCCAGATATTCCTTATGGTTTCCCAAGTATGAATTTCCTTATGTTCTTCTATGGTCATGGATTAATTCTTTTCGGTGTTTTTTATGCAGTTATTGCCCTTAATCAAAGACCATATTTTAATGAAATGAATAGAGTTTTTGCATTTACATTGATCTTGGCTATCCCAATATACTTTATCAATATTATTCTTGGTGAGCCTGCTAACTTTTGGTATCTAGCTGATAAGCCAGCTGGTGGAAGCATTATGGACTTTATGCCTGATCCACCTATGCATATTGTATATACTCTTCCAATTGCACTTGCAGCATTCTATTTGGTTTATCTGCCTTATTTCATTAAAGATAGGGCTAAGTAGTAGTTGTTAGAGCTTAAAAAAGAGCTTGAGAAGATTAAAGATTCCTTTTCAAGGATTTCCGAAATTGTTTACCAAACTCCTGTTCTTTCAAGCATAAGCATAAACAAAGCTTTAAAAACTGACATAACATTCAAAGCTGAGTGCCTTCAAGAAACAGGCTCGTTTAAATTAAGGGGAGCTTCTTCCGCTATATCAGCCCTCTCTGAAGAAGAAAAATCAAGAGGCGTAATTGCTTTCTCATCAGGTAATCATGCCCAAGGAATTGCATATGCATCAAGGGAGCTTGGGACCAGCGCAAAAATAGTTATGCCCTCTGATGCACCAAAAATAAAAATACTGAAGACACAGGAATATGGTGCAGAGGTAATTTTTTATGATAGAGATGAAGATAACAGAGAAGAGATTGGATCTAGTATTGCCAAGGAAGAAGGGAGAAAACTTATTAAACCCTTCGATGATTTAAATGTAATTTATGGTCAGGGCACTGCTGCTTTGGAAGCAATGTATGAAGTCGACACAAAATTTGATATGTCAGTTATTTGTTGCAGTGGTGGAGGTTTAGCTGCAGGTACAGGAATTGTTCTCAAAAATAGCTTAAGTGATTGTCAACTTTATACTGCTGAGCCAAAGGACTGGAATGATCATGAAAAATCATTCTTGCAAAACAATATAGTCTCAATTGAAACAAAAAAACATGGCATCTGTGATGCGCTTGAAAACCCACAACCAGGTGAAATTACTTTTAGAATAAATTCTGCTCTAAATACAAAGGGTCTCTCAACAAACGACAAATATATCATTGAGGCTATGAAAATTCTTTATGATGAATTTGATCTAATTGTTGAGCCCAGTGGAGCCATTGGCCTGGCATGCATACTTCAAAATAAAGAGATTTGTCAAAATAAAAAAATTTTCACTATTCTGTCAGGTGGAAATATAGATGCAAATAGATACAATGAGCTTTTAGGTATCAATAATGGATAACTTTTTAACAATTTTAAATGAGGTTTGGGTAGATGGTCTTCTTGGCGTGAGTATGACCAAAATTATTGCTTCGATTGCCGTCTTGTTGCTATCTTTCCTTCTAAGAGGGTTTGTAGTTAATGTTGTTGTTTCATCTATTGAAAAACTTGCAAAAAGCACAGAGTCCTCACTTGATGATGAAATTCTAAAAGCAGTCAAAAAACCCTTAAGCTATGTTCCTGTAACTATCGGTATATACATAGTTACGATGATTTTGCCTCTCGAGGGTGTTGCAGGCGATATATCTTCAAACATTATTAAAGCTCTAATTATTTTTACAATTTTTTCTGCATTAGCAAATTCAATACATCCTGTTTTTACAGCCATGTCTTCTACATCTTGGTTGACGGAATCAATGCAAATATGGCTGGAAAGGTCTTCAAGAGTAATAATCTGGATTATCGGTATTGCCATAATTCTTGAACTTTTTGGAGTACAAATTGGTCCCCTAGTAGCTGGTTTGGGTTTATTCTCTGTGGCAGTTGCACTTGGTGCTCAAGATTTCTTCAAGAACCTGATTTCAGGGATCTTAATTATTGGAGAGAATAGATTCCAGCCTGGAGATAGAATTGAAGTCCCAGGACAACTTCACGGAGTTGTTGATACTATTGGTTTTCGTTCAACAATTATTAAGACTTTTGATACAGCGCCAATGATAATTCCAAACAAGGATTTATCTGATATGAGGCTAATTAATCATGGGAATATGGAATACAGAAGAATTAGTTGGGTAATAAATCTAATTTATTCGACTTCTCTAGAGGATTTAGAAAAGATCTGTGAACAAATTTCTGAACACATTAAAGAATCTGATGACTTTATAGATAATCCAAATCAAGAACATCTTGTAACAATCAATGAGCTTGGGGCAAGCTCAATAGATGTTGGAATTCTCTGCTATTCAGATGTTTGTGGCTTTTCTGAGTTTAAAAAGATTAAGCATAGGTTGATTAAAAATATAATTAAAATTGTAGAATCAAATAGCTCAGAATTCGCGTATCCAACTTCATCCATTTTTGTAGAATCTCTCTCAAAGAATAGTGAGTGATCAATTAATTCTGTCCAGTGTAATAATTGGACTTTTAGTATTTTTTATTTCAGGTAAATATAGATATGATTATGTATCTCTTGGTGCATTAGCTCTTCTTATACTTTTTGATGTTATAAAAATTGAGAATGCTTTTATTGGCTTTTCTCATCCAGCGGTTATAACAGTTGCTTTGGTTTTACTTATAAGTAAAGGTCTTCAAGATGCAGGCTTGTCAGCTGTCACAGGAAACATTATTGGAAGATTCTCGCCAAGTGAGACACAGTTTTTATTCCTGATAATGTTCATTGCAGCCATACTCTCCTCATTCATTAATAACATAGGTGCAATGGCACTTCTCCTTCCAATCACTCTATCAACATGTCAAAAAATGGGATGGCATGCTGGGAAATTCCTTATGCCTCTTGCGTTTGCATCAATTTTAGGGGGAATGAATACGCTCATTGGTACACCTCCAAATATTATCATCGCTGAATTTAAAGAGACCTATACTGGGGAAGCATTCAATTTCTTTGATTTCTCTTATGTAGGTTTGCTTGTAAGCTTTTTCAGCATAATTTTCATTGGATTGATTAGCAATAATCTAGTTGCAAAAAGAAAACTTGCTAAGACAAATAATCTTATAGATCTTGACAGCTTTCTATTTGAGTTAGTTGTTCCAGAGGGAAGTAACGCAATTGGGCTAACATTTTCAAACTTTATTAAAAGAGCTGGAAACGAAACCGAAATTCTAGGACTTGTAAATGAAAAAGGCGCTGTATCGAAAGTCGGAAATAATTCAAAAATAAAAGCAGAACAGCACTTAGTAATGAAAGTTTCTCCGAATCATATCTCATCCATTCAAGATAGATTTGGTTTAAAGATTGCTGAGAGCTCTAATGACCTGAAAGAGGAGTTAATCGATGAAATAGAGGTAGTTATTACTCCAGGATCAAGACTTGTTGGAAGAAAGCAGAATTATTTAATGAAACTTGCTTATGAAGAGTTATTTTTGCTTGGTATGTGGAGAAAAGGTGCTAGATTCAGGACTAGGCTCTCTAAACAGATGTTTAAAGTAGGAGATGTTTTACTATTAGGAATTAGAGATCCGGACAAGGAAGATGTTTCTGCAAAAATAAATCATCTTGGTCTAATGCCAATAAGATCTAGAGAGATATCAACTATTCCAAGTAGAAGTAGGTTTATAAAGGCAATAATTTTCTTTACGACTGCTATTTTGCTTGCGGCCTTCAATGTGATTAATGTTCTTACGGCTTTTCTTTTGTGCGTATTGGGATTTGTTGGAATCAAGATACTCAAAAGTAACCTTTATAGGCATATTGAATGGCCAATTGTAATAATGCTTGCAGCAATGATCCCAATTGGGCAAGCATTAGAGTCAACAGGTATTACTGCTCTTATAGCGACTGAAGTTGTATCTTTAGCAGGAGATCTTCATATCTTTTGGCTTTTAATGATCATCCTTATAATTACTATGTTGATAACTGATGTAATTAATAATGCTGCAACAGCAGTAATAATGGCTCCTTTCTCCGTAAATATCGCTCTTCAATTAGGACAGCCCTTAGAGCCATTTCTTATGGTGGTTGCTGTTGGAGCAAGTTGTGCTTTTTTAACGCCCATTGGACATCAATGTAACACCCTAGTGATGGGTCCAGGTAATTATAAATTCTCTGACTATTGGAGGCTTGGGTTACCACTAGACATTCTTATAGTTTTGGCTTCAATACCAATGATACTTTTTGTCTGGCTCTAATTAAGAAGATAGTTCGTCAATGGCATCTATAACTAAACTATAGTTTTCATAAAATTCTTTAGAAGCTCCATCTCTATCAGTATTTGGAGTAATTACTGTTACTTCTCTTCCCTCTTTTGCCTCGATTGATATAAATCCCCATTTTTCTAACTTTTGATAAAACCAAATCAGAAATTCAACATTATTTAGAGCGCTCAACCATGATAGATTTCCCCATTTTTGAACAGATCCTTCGGAAGGCTTGTATTTAGTTATTCGAACAAAAACAATATCATTCTTGGGATCAACAAAAATATACTGGCCAAATCTTCCACTGGCATTGAAAATCTTTGATTTTTCAGTATATCTGGATACCCACCAATGCAATGAATAGCCTCTCTTCTCATCAGTCCACCAATTAGGTGTATCCCAAACATATTGGAAAGTTTCATCAATTAGTTCTTTTGAAATGATTTGTTCGCCGTTCCAACTGCCTCCATTTGAAAATAATTGTCCAAACTTTGCATAATCTCTAGCTGACATGTCAATACAACAGTAAGTTAGAACATTTTGAGATTCATCGCGCCAAAGAGTCTTTTTCTCAACGCCAATTTTATTTAAAATTCTTTTTTCTAAAAGAATATCAGCTTTCATAGCTGTAGCAGCCTCTAGTATGTCCCCCAAGAGCATGGAATTAACATTGTTATATTCAAATAAAGTATCTGGCTCTTTTTCTAATTTCACATTTTTTGAATATTCAAGATGGTCTTTTTTAAAGAACATAGTCTCATGTTGATGATCTGGGTATTGCAACCCGCTAGACATGTTTAAAAGTTGTCTAATTGTTATAACAGATCTCTCGTCATCAAAATAAGGTAAGTAATTTGAAGCTTTTTCATCAAGGCTTTTTATTTCGCCCTTATCAATGGAAATTAAGATTAAAGCTGCATAAAAACTCTTTGCCATTGACCAAGAAGTTCCAAATGAATCTTCATTGAAACCATCCGCATATCTTTCTCCAATAAGATAGCCATTTTTAAGAAGTGCAACTGATTGAGTAGATTCATCCTCGAAAGATAAATTAAATAAATTATCTATATCTAATTGACTAACACCTAATTCATCTGGATCTTTTATTTCTAAGTTTTCAGCATAAAGATTTAAACTGATCAATGTACCAAACAAAAATAAAGATTTTAAAAACATAAAGACTTCCTCTTTAAATGGTGACTCTGGCTGGACTTGAACCAGCGACCTTTGCATGTCAAGCAAGCACTCTAACCAAACTGAGCTACAGAGTCAAATTAACTTATTTAATTATATATTTACCTAACTCATGTCTAGCAACTGCTCTTCTGTGAACTTCATCTGGCCCATCAGCTAGCCTTAGGGTCCTCATATGAGCAAACATAGATGCCAAAGGAGTTAACTGTGAAACACCTTCTCCGCCATGAATTTGGATTGCTCTATCAATTATATCCAAAACAATGTTAGGAACCATAACTTTGATTTGCGCAATCTCACTTGCCGCAACTTTATTTCCAACTGTATCCATCTTATGCGCAGCATCAAGCGTTAGCAGTCTTGCTGCATTAAGCTCAATTCTTGAGTTAGCAATATGATCAAAATTTCCACCTAGTTGAGCTAGGGATTTACCAAATGCATTCTTATTTGGATCAATTCCACGAGTACACATTAATTCCAAAGCTCTCTCACCGACACCTATAGCTCTCATGCAATGATGAATTCTTCCTGGCCCCAATCTTCCTTGCGCAATTTCAAACCCTCTCCCCTCTCCGAGAAGTAAATTATCTTTTGGCACCCTGACATTATTAAATTTAATGTGAGCATGTCCGTGAGGAGCATCATCATATCCAAACACATGCATCATTTTTTTAACCTCCAAACCATCTGCATCCATAGGAACTAAAATCATGGAATGTCTTTGATGCTTAGCATTATCAGGATTTGTAACACCCATAAAAATCATAATTTTACATCTTGGGTCCCCTGCACCCGAAGTCCACCATTTTTCACCATTTATGACATATTCATCACCATCCAAAACAGCAGTTGCCTGCATGTTGGTAGCATCAGATGAAGCAACACCTGGTTCTGTCATACCAAAACATGATCTCATTTCACCATCAAGCAAAGGTTTTAGCCATTCCTCTTGATGTTTTTCATTTCCATATCTAGCTATCACTTCCATATTTCCAGTATCTGGAGCTGAGCAATTAAAAACCTCAGATCCGATACTATATTTTCCCATTTGCTCAGCAAGGTGAGCATATTCATAATTTGTTAGACCAGCACCAAATTCACTCTCAGGTAAAAATAGATTCCAAAGACCCTGCGATTTAGCTTTTTCTTTTAGTTCCTCAACAATTTCTGGAAAATAGTTCCATCTATCGTCATCAGTTTTTATTTGTTCATGAAATTTAGTCTCGTTTGGAGCAACCTCGTTATGAAGAAAATTAGAAACTCTTTCCAATAAATCTTCGGCTTCAGGTCTTAAATTCGTGCTCATTTATATCTCCACTATGGTTTAACTTACAGTACATTATAAATACTGTGAATATTACAAATATATTGTTATCATGTTAATTATTAGTATAAAGCAATTCTATATATGTCTCACATAATATGAAAATAAGTTCATTTGATTTAAATCTTTTCGTAGTTCTTAATGCAATTTATACAGAGGGGAGTCTCACTAAAGCAGCTGAAGTTGTTGGGATAACTCAGCCAGCAGTAAGTAATGCTCTAGGTCGTTTAAGAGAAAAATTTGATGATGACCTGTTTATAAGAACAGGTTCAGGCATGACACCTACCCAGAAAACAGAAAATATTATTTTGGATGTTAAAAAGGCATTAGATTTAATGCAGAAAAGTGTGAATGAACCTGATGAATTTAATCCAGAAACTAGCGAGTTAACTTTTAGAATTTCCTTAAGCGATATTTCTGAAGAAAGAGTTCTGCCCTACATCTTAAAAAAGATTAAAAAAACAGCGCCGAGAGTATCCATTGAAAGCTATCAATTTGAAAGAAAGGATTTTGTTCATGCTCTTGCTACAAACCAATTAAATTTTGTTGTAGATCCTGTTATTCCAAGATCTAAAGACATTAAACATGATCTCATATTTGAGGATGAGTTTGTATGTGCTCACAGAAAGAATCATCCAATAGGTGATGAGAAAAAGCTTACAATGAAAGAGTTTTTAAGTTTAAAACATATCAACATATCTAATAGAAGAAGAGGTGCTTCATTAATTGACGTTGAACTAGAAAAACTTCAGCTTAAAAGAGATATTGCGCTAAGGGCTCAGCATTTTATGGTCACACCTCAAATTGTTAAAAATAGTGATTATGTATTAATTTGCTCCAAATCTTTCGCAATAAAGAATAATCTAGCATTCCAAAAACTTCCAATTGATCTACCTAAGGTAGAACAACATCTTATTTGGCATTCAAGCGACGATAATGAGGGTCCTCATCTTTGGATGAAAGATCTTTTGACTGAAGCATTTGCCGAAGCTCAAAAAGTTTAACTAAGATCGTGTCCCGAGGCGTTTACTAGGCCTCCATCGCAAGTTATGGTCTCGCCTATAGTATATGAACCAGCTCGAGAACATAAAAAAATAGCTAATCCTGCAATATCCTCTGGTGTTCCAACTCTTTTTCTGGGATTTCGGACAGCAATACCTGAATAATCATGATTTACTGCAGAGCCTAACATCATGCTTGGGAAAGGTCCTGGTGCGATTGCATTAACAAGAATATTTTCTCCAACCAATTTACTTGCAAGTGCCCTAGTGAGATGGTGGACAGCAGCTTTTGAAGCACTGTAAGAAAAAGTCTCGAAAATTGGAACATTTATTCCATCAATAGAACCAATATTTACTACTCTTGATGGCTCATCATAGGATGCATTTTTTGCAAGAGCAGGAGTAAGATCTCTTGTCAGAAAAAACATACTCTTAACGTTTGTATCCATAACTTTATCCCAGCCCTTCTCTGAGAAATTTTCATATGGTTCGCCCCATGCAGCTCCAGCATTATTCACTAAAATATCTAAACTATCTTCATAACTAAGATAATCAGAAGCAAGCTTCTGTATGCCTTCCATATTGCTGAGGTCGCAAGGAATTGAAATGCATTCTCCATTAAATTTTTCTGATAACTCCTTTGCTTTTTCTATAAGTGGAGCCTCTTTTCTGGCGGTGATATAGACCTTAACACCATTCGCTAAAAATCCAGCTGCAATCATTTCTCCAATTCCTCTGGATCCGCCGGTAATAAGTGCTGTCTTTCCGTCAATATTGAATAATCTATTTATATCCATACTTATCCTCTCTAAAAAACACTATTATAGCTTTGAAAAAGAAATGTAATAAGAAATTCTTATAGTAATATAAGCATTAATAATGAATAGAAGAGATTTCTTAAAAATATTAGGTCTTTTTGCTATATCGCCTAAAAAAATTTATGCTCAAAAGAGTAAAATCAAAGAAGCAGTCATTATCGGAGCTGGAATTATCGGTTGCTCCATTGCTTATGAGTTATCAAAGCGCGGAGTTAAAGTAACTTTAATAGATAAGAATGCGCCTGGTTCTGCCTGCAGCGGTAGCTCGTTTTCATGGATAAATGCAACATATCCAAAAAAGCCTTATTCATATAATTTATTTTCGCAGCTTGGTATAAATGCATTTCATTTAATGCAAAGGGAGTTATCTCTCAATATTAAGTGGAACGGATCTCTAGAATGGTCTTCAGCAATGGTAGACCAAGAGAAACTGATAGAGAGTGTAAATGAATTGCAGAGTTACCCAAAATACACTCCTACTTCCGTAATTGGACATAAAAAAGCCAAAAAATTGGAGCCGGATATAAATTTCAAAGGTAATGAAAATATTATCTTTTCAAAAGCAGATGGGGCAATAAATCCTATAGATGCTATATCAAAAATGATAAATGTAATTAAAAAAAATGGTGGTTCAGTTTTATATCCTTGTGAGTTCGAAAAAATTATAGAAAGCAATGACTTATTCTCAAAAATTAAAACATCGATGGGAATACTAAAATCAGAAAATGTTATTTTTTGTAATGGCGTTGATCTTGATAACAGTTTAAATGTAAATTTTTTAAAAAAACCAAGGCCAGGCGTAATAATAAAAACTAAACCAATGAAAAATCTTATAAATTCGGTTGTATATGGACCAAAAATACATGCGCATCAACAAAGCAATGGTCAACTTATAATTGGTGAGCAAATTACTGCGCCAATAAAGGAAAATACAAAAGATCATACAAAAAGAATTAATAATCATTTCAAGAAAATGGTTAAAGGTGGAATTGATTTAAATCCATCAGAAGTATTAATTGGGTGGAGGCCTATTCCAAAAGATGACTTACCAATTATTGGTAGGTCTAAAAATAAATCAGTTTACATTGCTGTAATGCACAGTGGAATTAGTCTTGCAGCAATCGTAGGAAATTTAGTCTCACAAGAAATTGTTGACGAAGTTGATAGCTTGCTTTTAAAGGATTTTAGACCTTCGAGATTTTTTTAATTAAATCTATACAATATGAATATGTTTCTAAATATCTCGCTACTTATTATATCCATTGCGACTCTTGTCTTTGGTGCAGAGAGATTTGTAGATGCATCTTCTAAAATAGCTAGAGACTTTGGTATTAGTGACTTGTTCGTAGGCTTAACTGTTGTTGCTCTTGGTACGTCTGCACCTGAAATATTTGTTGCTTTAAGCTCTATTGTAAACTCTGTTGAAGCTGTTGCTATTGGAACTATAGTTGGATCAAATATTACTAATATTGCGCTTATTTTTGGCGTATCTTGCTTTGCAATTAATCAAATTAAAAAAAGTTTTTCACTTGAATCTCTCATACCATTCTTATTAAGTTTTCTTTTATTTTTATTTGCTCTTAAAGATTTGAAGTTTAGTTTTATTGAAAGTCTTGGATTTATTGCGATCTTATTCTATTTTCTTGTAATTCTTTCAAAAGAGAAATCGAATGTTAATCAAGTCGTTTCGGGCAATTCAGATATGCTCAAAAACCTCATAATACTCCTAATAGGAATGGTGCTGCTTGTGGTTGGTTCGAACTTCACAGTGATATATGCAGAAAAGTTTGCTCTGTCTATTGGTATTTCAGAAGTAATAGTTAGTTTGACTATTTTAGCTCTGGGTACAAGCCTTCCTGAATTAGCAGCAACAGTTTCGGCTATCTTTAAAGGTAAAAACCAAATGGTGATAGGTAATATTATTGGCTCAAATATCCTTAATCTAGTAATCATTGTCCCAATCATAGGTATATTTTCCTCAGCTATTATGCCTATTGAATTATGGGAAAGAGATTCATCCCCCTTAATTATATTAACTTTAGCTTTTACTTTAATAATGCTTTTTTTATCTAGAGTACAAATGCCAAAATATTTAGGAACTCTTCTTGGGCTTGGATTTATAAGTTCCTATATGATTTACGTCTTAAATTTAAGTAATCTAATTAGTATCTTTTAAGACTTTAATAAAAATTAAGCCAACTGAGAAAACAATAATCTCAAAGACAAGGAAAGTACTAATTTCTGCTGGTAACCCTGCTTGAGAACCAAGCAACATTAGCAAGAACCTACCAAGAGCTATTGAACCAACAAGAAAGACAAGTATTTTTATAGAAAATAATCCAATATGTTTTTTAAAAATGCCTATTAAAAACATAAGGCCAATAACAATATTAATACCGCCATATATTCCTGCAAATTCTGAGTACCCAATTGGAGATATAACGGATAAACCTACAGCTTCATAAAAAGAAGGTAGCTCTAAACCAAGGGCATCCTGTGCTGGAGCAATAATTGCCCATAAGCCTATTGGCAGATATATGGCTGCCATCAAGAGTAAAAAAATTGTCAGGCTTATTCGAGTAAAAATATTCATCAAAATGTATCCATTCTTATTTCTTTCTTCCGCTTCGCATGACTAAGTCTTACGAAAAGAGTTACAAAAATTGAGGCTGCGAACATGCCCATTCCTGGAATACCAAATTTATAGGGCCTATCAAAAAATAGAAGTGCTTGTGTAAGAGTGAAAAATAAAAAAATTAAAAAAACAGGCCAAAGAGTAGTAGTAGGATTTTTTCCAAGAAAGTGTCTAAATATAAAATATGAGGCAGTCAAATAAAAAGCTGGCTGAATAGTCCTCATCCTCCACTCAGCCATCACCATCGGGTCTAATTTAGTTCCAGGAAAAACCTCAACTAAATGATTGGCAAACATAAAAAGGCCAGACATAATAAGAAAG
>CESP01071821.1_pt1 | contig 14554 bp, 13 predicted proteins | sample 531211 | NCBI WGS metagenome assembly CESP01 (sample SAMEA2622074, study PRJEB7988) | marine metagenome | biome: marine biome (ENVO:00000447); feature: surface water layer (ENVO:00002042); material: "saline water (ENVO:00002010), including plankton (ENVO:xxxxxxxx)" | depth 5 m | reverse complement strand
ATATAGCTGATTCTTCAGAAATAGTTCCACTATCCGATAAGGTTACAAACGAATTTATTTGTAAACAATTATAATCAGAAAAGCTAAGTGGTTTAATAATTTTTATTAGTTCGTTAAGTTTTGCTTTTTGATCTTTTAATTTTTTTAATGTTCTCGGATGAGTTGAAAAAATAATTGGTAATTTATATCTATCAGCTATCTTATCTAAAATAGTTAAAAATTCCTTAAGGTTATTTGAATCAATATTTTCCTCTCTGTGAAATGATACAACAAAATATTTATCTTTATTTAAATTCAATTGAGAAAGAATTTTTGATGAATCTATTTTTTTTTGATTTTGAATAATAACTTCTCTCATCGGAGAGCCAATTTTGATTACTCTATCATGAGGAAAACCTTCAGCAATTAAGTAATCTCTTGAAATATTCGAATAAGTCATATTGATGTCTGAAACAACATCTACTATTTTTCTATTAATTTCCTCAGGCACTCTTTGATCAAAACATCTATTACCTGCCTCATAATGAAAAATGGGAATTTTCATTTTTTTTGCAACTATAACTGAAAGGCAACTATTTGTATCACCCAAAACTAAAAAAGAGTCAGGTTGAATTTTTTTTAACAATGGCTCTAAAGAAATTAGAATATTTCCAACAGTTGAGCTTGGAGAATCTGACGCAGCATCAAGATAATAATCAGGTTTTTTAATATTCAGATCTTCAAAAAATATTTCATTTAATTCTTTGTCATAGTTTTGACCAGTATGGATTAAATAATGGTCAATTGAGCTAGATTGATTGAGTCGTTTTATAATTGCGGATAATCTTATAATTTCAGGTCTTGTCCCAACAACAGTTACGACTTTTAACTTATTTATCATACTTAAAATTACACTTTTTCTATATATGTATCAGGATTATTGATGTCATATGGTTCATTAATCCAAAACAATGTGATCAATTCATCATCTCCAAAATTTGAAATATTGTGAGTATACCAGACAGGCATATCGATAAAAGATGGGTTCTCGCCGCTTAACTCAATTTCAATAATTTCATTAGTCCCAACTTTTCTTAGTTTTATCAAAGCCTCTCCTTTAATTATAGAGAAACGCTCTATCTTTTTTGTATGAAAATGATTACCTCTAGTAAAATTAGGTTTTGTAATTGAAAATGAAAACTGTCCTTTAGAATTACTTCGTAAAATTTCAATAAAATTTCCTCTTTCATCAATATTATCTTTGTATTTAATTGGGAAAAAAGTTCCAATATCAATATAACTTCTAAATGTGTTAAAAAGATTAAGCCTAAAATCATTATCTAACTTAGGAATTGAATTGTTATCTAGGTATTCACTTTTGAATTCTATTAACAAATCTTTTACCTCCTTAACTGATATAATTATTTCAGGATTTACTTTGATTTCAAAATTTGAATATCCATTTTCAATTTCGGTAATTATTAGACTGATTACAGTGTCAATATATATTAATGGAACTTGATTGTTTTCAATTATTTCAACCTTTTCTCCGTTACAAATTTTATGACAAAATGTTGGTACGAAAGAATTATAATTTGGTTTTCCAAAAGGTCCATAAACGTTGGGTAAAATTAATCCAGAAAAAATAAATCCATTTAATTTAGATTCTCTGATAAATAAAGTTCTAGAGTCTTTTTTTGATTTACCATAGCTATTGTTTTGAGATTCTTGAATTGATGATGAAAAAATTAATTTTCCCTTAAAGCCAACTCTTTTAATTGAATTTACTATTTCTTGAGAAAGATCCATATTTGAATCATAAATTACAGACGGTTCTTCGTGCCTATTTAAGCCGGCAAGGTGAACAATAACTGAAGATTTTTTAACTTTTTCATCTAATAATTTAGTGTCTTGGAAGTCTTGTTTATTAAATTGTATAATTCTATGATTACTTGAGTTTATATATTTTAAAGTATTTAATAGATGTTGACCTATAAAGCCTTTATTACCAATTATTAAAATATTCAATTTGTTATAATTTTAATTCATCCCTAATTAATGGTAAACTCATTAAAAGATTAATTACTGATTTTTTATCAAGAATTGAAGTACTATTAGAGCTGAATGGTTCTGGCATCTTGTCAATTTCTCCTTTAGAAAAATAATTTTCATAATTAAGATTTCGCGAATCAGGTTTAATTTTAAAAAAATTACCTATTTCTTCAGCTCTTAACATCTCTTCTCTTGTTACAAGAGTTTCATGCATTTTTTCTCCATGTCTAATGCCAATATTTTTAACTTTCGAATTAGAATCAAAAATCTCTATTAATGCTTCAGCAAGAGTTTTTATTGTACTAGATGGTGCTTTTTGTATAAATATTTCACCTTGATTACAATTACTAAAAGCATAATCTACAAGATCAACTGCATTATCTAAAGACATTAAAAACCTTGTCATCTCTGGACTAGTTATGGTAATATCCTTATTTGATTTAATTTGACTTATAAATAGTGGTATTACTGATCCCCTTGAACCCATAACATTACCATACCTCGTTCCACAAAGGATAGTAGAATTATTTGATATTGACCTAGACTTTGCAACCATTACCTTCTCCATCAATGCCTTTGACATTCCCATAGAGTTTATTGGATATGCTGCTTTATCGGTACTAAGAATTACAACTTTAGATACATTACAAGAGTAAGCCGCGCTAAGAACATTATCGGTTCCTAGTATATTTGTTTTTACAGCTTCTATTGGGAAAAACTCACATGAAGGTACTTGTTTTAGAGCAGCAGCGTGAAAAATATAATCTACACCATTAACAGCATTAAAAACAGAACTATTATCTCTAACATCACCAACAAAAAATTTTACTTTTTCATTATTAAGCTTTCTTCTGAGATCATCTTGTTTTTTTTCATCTCTACTTAATATCCTTATCTCAGAAAACTTATTAGAATCAATAACTTTATTAAGATAGGTATTTCCAAATGAGCCTGTTCCACCTGTAATTAAAAGTACTTTACCTGCCATGTTACAAATTTAGTTATTAATTTACTAACTGTTCAACTTCTGTTTATTATTAAGATGCTTTAATAAAGTTTGTTTAATTATTTTAAACCTATTTGATGAGTTAAATCTTTTTATAATATATTGAAGTTTTTGTTCATTGTCATTATTATTTCTGTTTAATGCTTTTTCTATCTGATTTGAAGCATCTACATAATTATTTTTATTGTAGTGATAAATTAAACCTGAGTCTATATAATTATTAAAAACATAATCAGCACAAACAATCGGTTTTTTCATGAAAACACTTTCAAGGATAGTGGCAGAGAAACACTCTAGTTTTGTAGGTAGAAAGATTAAGTCCATTTTTGAATAAAAACTAGGACATTCCTCAATTTGCAAAACATCTAAATTAATCACACTTTCAGTAAAATTATTTCCTAATAAGCGGTAATCTGTATTTGGTAAGGTAACATAAAATTCAGCATCAATTTTATGTAAATCAAATAAGAGTTTTTTCACTTCTGGAATAATTTTCAAATTTTTATGGATATACCCACTTCCAATAATTCCAATTTTTTTCTTAGATGATTTTTTTAAATGTATTTCTTTCCATGAACCTGGCTTCATAAAGCATTGATTTATGGAGTTTTCTGCGACTATAATTTTTTTATTTTTTATTATTGACTCTAATTGTTGCCTAACAAAATTGTGCTCTACAATTAAAATGTTTGACATCTGATAGAATTTTTTTTGAATAAAAAATTTTATTTTAAATTGAATTTGAGAAAAAAATGATAAGTCTTGATAGACATCATTATTAGGAAATAAAATCCAAGGTTGAGCAAAACCATTAATCCATTTTTTATCAGAAAATTTTATTGCATAAGTAGGTCCAAAAACAGTATAAATAACTCTATGGTTGTTAAAGGTTAAATAAATTATTTTTGAAAAAAAACTATTTGATATTTTGTAATTAATATTATCTAAATTAATATTTGAATTCTCTAAAATATCAAATAGTTTCTTTGAAAAAAGATAATGATTATCTCGGAGAATTTTATCATTTAAAAAATATTCAATTAAACTTAAAGAAACTTGAACTCCTCCTCCACTACTTATGTTCGAAAAATTATAAAGCATAGTCAAATGATATTTTTAGCTATTTATAAAGTTTAGAGTATTTATCAAATGTATTGTCCCAATTAAATACTTTTTTAATTGTATCGTTAGCATTTTTACCAATTTTTTTGGCTAAATCAGTGTCAAGAATTAAGCTCTCTATTGTCTTAGACCATTTTTCTTGTTGATTTATACTAATTAAAAATCCATTAATTTTATGCTTAATTATTTCATTGTTAGATTCTATTGGAGTAGTTATGATGCACGTATTCGAATACATTGTTTCTAAAACTGATAATTGAGGGTTTGTTGATAATTTTCTAAATGGCATTACCACACAAATACTTTCATCTAATAAATCTTGAATCTTAATATTTTTTGGATATGGATACTCCATATAATCAATATTATTTTCTATTAATCTTTTTTTATTAAATAAATTTTCACTGTGGCTTCTAACTGCAATTGTAAATTTAATTTTTTTATGAGTTTTTGATAAATTAATAAACAATTGCTCAACTATATCTGCGCCATTTTGATATGTTGGATCTCTCCAATAAAGTATACGTTTTTTTATTTTTAAATTATTGTGTATTTCAAAATTTAGACCATGCTTAATAAGTTGCTTATTAGTATTTGAAATTTTAATCTTTTTAAAAGAATAATTTGTTGAAGTAATAACTTTATTGATTCTTTTTGCGGCAAATTTAAATGGAAATAGATTAATTTGACTTATTCCCGTATCAATTGTATGATAAAATCTCGTATTTTTTGGTGATAAGAGTTTTAAAACATAAGTGAAAAATAAAACTTTTGAAGAACCAAAAGAATGAAAGAATGAAATTTGATTGACCTCAATAAATTTTTTAGTTTTAATCAAAAATTGAACTACTTTGATGAGATTATATGAATTGTTTGGAGAAGAATTTTTTTCTTTTATGTCACGTATAACTCCGTCTTCAAAAAAAACTAAATTATTGTTTTTAATTAAGTCTGTTATAATTTTACCTTTTTTAGGTTTACTAGTTAAAAGCTGGACATTATTAAACTTAGATATTTGATTAATAATTAATATTGGAACCTGAATATGTGAAGAGATAATCTCCTTATCTCTAGTTGATATATCCGGGACATAAAATAAAATTTTATTCATTAATTCTAAATTCTAAAAATTTTTTTAACTATGATTGCGGCAACACTTTTTATTTTATTTTTTAAAATATAAAAAAGATAATTTGGTAAAATAATGGTTCCATAAAAAATATCTTTAAATGATAATTTATCATTTTTCAAAATTTCATCATAGTTAAATTTATCTATTATCAAATCTATATACTCTATTGCTTGAGATGAATTATCAGTTGCGTGAATTATACTATGATTTCCATTATCCAAGACTTTTCTTAGCTTATTTTTTAAAAGTCTTATTGAATTAGTTTTAACTCCAAATTGATTTAAAAGTTTAAATCTAGATGTATTATCTTTTATTATCATAAAATACTCAGGTAGATATTCTTCGTCTCCATCAACAGCTGACAACCAATTTCCACCTCTTAGAATATCAATAGCTTTTTGAAGAGATTGATTTTTTAAAAATATCTCTTTAATGATCTTAAAACCATTATCCATAATTAATTTTCTTATTATTTCTAATTGATATGTTTTAAAATATTTCTGCTTCAGAATTAATACACTTAATCCAACCTCTCTTTTTTCAATTTGTGAACCTAGATATTTTTTTAACCAGGGGTTTACTAGAGCAATAAATGAGAGTGTATCTGACTGAGGTCTCCAATCATTTTTAAGCATATAGTTGTCTAACATCTCAAGAGTAATTGATTCATGCTTAATATTATTTAGTTTGAAAAGTTTTTCTATATGATATGTGTAATCGTTATCTGGTTTAACTCTGGTTTTATAGTTTTCACTAATAGATTTTATTCCTGATGTATATCCTTTATGATATACACAATGATAAATAAAGCTTAAAAGATGGTCCTGATTATTTGGAACTTTAGCTTTAGCAGGCCCAATTACTGAATTATTTATTATTTGTTTCGCAATTTTAGGAGGATAATATGGCAGCATTACTCCATTTGATGGTTTTGAAACTCCATACATATCAATTAAAATTTTTCCAGGATTATTAAATAAAAACTCTTTTAAAAGTCCCCATTTTTCATCACTTACAACTATGTCAAGATCCCCACCCTCTCTATTTAAATTTGGTAATTTTTCAAAAAATCTAATAAAAACATAATCCTTTATTTTAAGATTTAAGAACTCTATAAATCCCTGGACTCCTATTTTTTCATCCAAAGTAAATTGGGTTGGAACCATTGCATTTGAATTTTTTAAAACAACCCAGTTTGTAATACCATAATCTGTTTTCATTTTATAAATACCTAGAAGATCAATCTTATTATTTAGTCTTTTTGCGCTTACATAAAGTCTTCTAATAAAGCCTGGAATGGATATTAAAAATGAAAAAGAAAAACTTGGTCTAAATAATACATAATTTGCTCTGTATGGATACCCTATAGTTAAACATCTCATTGATTTTTTTTCAAGAAAGCAGACATCACCACAAAGTCTACTAATGTCAGAGAAATCCTCTATTAACTTTATATTTTTATTGTTTATTACTTTATATGAGAAAAAATTAGTAATTCCCTTCTTTTTTAATTTTGCAAATTCTGGATTAAATACTCTTTTTGAAAAGAAGAATGAAATATTGCCTTCTTTTAATGTTTTTTCAAGTAATTCTAGACTATTATTTTTTATCAGCATTATTTAATAAATAAAAAATTGATGGTTTTATATTAAGTTTCATATATGAGTATGCAGCAAAACTAAAGTGAACAATAAAAAGGTTTAAAATATATGCATAACAAGCACCTTTAAAACTATAGAAATATATTAAGACTATTGTTGCTAAAAAAGTTAATATAAAAGAGAGAATTAGTGATTTTAAAGCATATGAATAGTTCTTTGATAAAATCAGCACTTGTCCCATTGGACCTATTAAAATATAGATTAGTTGACCTATCATCATTAAGTAAAATAAATCCATATATTGTATTAATTGAGGTCCAAAGAGAACTTCAATAATTTTTTCACCAAACAATAAATAAACTATAGAAAGAATTATATAATATAAAAGCGAGAAAATTAGTCCTGTAATTAGATGTTTTTTTATATCACCCTTTTCAGTCAATATTTTTTTAGAAATAATATATGCCTGAGGAATATTTACTGCCATCATCCCAAAACTGAGCAGAAGAGCTAGATGAGAAAAGATTTTAAAATAACCTATAAACTCAAAATTTAAAAAGTATGGCATAGTATATATGATAATATTTTCTTTTAAAATTGTTACTAAAGCAATGAAAAAAACAATTAATGACTTTGAAATAAAATTAAATTTTAAACTTATCTTAAAAAAATTTAGAAATACTGGCCCAACATTTTTATTAATTAAAAAAGTTCCTATTAAGTAGGTGGTTAAAAGAGTAATAAGAAGAAAAGATAAAATTTGTTCTACCGAGTTTAAATTAAGTAGGTAAATGAAAATAATAAGAAATAAAGGCTTTAAAATTAATTCTGGTATTTCAGATAAAATTGGATAATTAGAAGCTCTTAAAATTGACATATTAATTTTATTTCTAGATAGATAATAACTAATAATCATTATTATACCTATAAAAATCATTTCCATAGTGTTGAAGAAGTTTATACCCATAAAATAGAGAATGGAAATAGCTAGGGAAAGTACTATAAAAATTGAAATATTAATTGTCTTTATAGCAGTGAGTCGTTCATTAAAAAAATACAACTTAGTTGTCTTTGGCAGCTCTGCCATAATATATTTTGCGTTACCAAAAAGTATTATAGTTGAAAAGAAAGTCGTAACCGAAGTAATATAGCTGTATATGCCAAAGCTCTTCTCATCAAGAACTTTATTCAAGATTACTGTTAAACCCAACGCAAAAAGCGCTCCAAAAGATTTAAGAACTAATGTCTGTGAGTATTTTATGTATTTCAATTAAAATTATTTATCATTGTCTTCCAAGTGAATAAATTTTAAATCCAATCTTTTTTATTATATCCACATTCAAGAGGTTTCTACCATCCAAAATCACACAATTATTATTTACATTTTTAAAGGATGACTTCCAATCAAAATCCTTAAATTCATCCCATTCAGTACATATTGCAATAGAGTCACTACCCTCTACACAATCATTAATATTATCACATACTTGAATATTTCTTTGAATTGATGCAATTATCTTTTTGGAAGAATTTAATTTTTTTAATGTAATTAATATGTCATCCATTATTTTTTCTTTTTTAATCCAAGGATCATAAATATTTATTTTATAACCTTTTATAAGTAAATTTTTTACTATATAAATTGAGGCTGATTCTCTAGAATCATTAGTCTGCTTTTTAAAAGCCCAACCTAAAACTGCAATTAATGGATTGTCTTTAGAAATGGTTAATTCCTCAATTTTTTTTGAAAACCTATTTTTTTGATAATCATTAATTTTTATAACCTGTTCCCAATATTCAGCAACTTCTTTTAGTCCTAATTTTTTAGATATATAAACCAAATTAAGAATGTCTTTTTGAAAACAACTTCCACCAAAACCAACAGATGGTTTAAGAAACTCCTTACCTATCCTCTTATCCATTCCTATTGCTCTTGATACTTCAATTATATCAGCTCCTGTCTTTTCGCAAAAAGCAGAAAGACTATTAATTGAAGATATTCGTTGTGCTAACATTGCATTAGATGCAAGTTTTGAAAGTTCTGACGACCATACATTTGTTAGAAGTATTCTATTTTTTGGAATCCATTTTGAATAAATATCCATCAAATGTTTAGTTGCCTTTCTCCCACTTATTGTTTCTTCACCCCCAATTAGCACTCTGTCAGATTTAAATAAGTCTTCTATTGCAGTTCCCTCTGCTAAAAATTCTGGGTTTGAGATAATATCAAAACTTGTCTTTCCGTTTCTCTCCAATATTTCCTTCAATTTTTCTGCTGTCCTAACAGGTAATGTTGACTTTTCAACAACAATTTTTGGGGTATTTGCAAATTTTGCAATCTGATTTGCAGTTTTTATTACATTGGTAAGATCAGCACCCATTCCTTTAGCTGGACCAGATTCTGCAGTGGGAGTATTAACGGCAATAAAAATCATTTGTGACTCTTGAATAGAATTTTTTATATCAGAAGAAAAAAATAAATTTTTGTTTCTAACCTTTTTAATTATTTGATCTAATCCTGGTTCTTTTACTGGAAGATTATTTATTGGGCCATTCCATTTCTGTATTTTTTTCCAATTAACATCTACTATAGTAATTTTTATTTCTGGGCAGTGATAAGCTATAACTGCCATAGTTGGACCACCAACATATCCAGCACCAATACAACAAATAGATGTTATTTTCATATATTAATTTTTTAGAAGCCAAGATGAGGATTGAATTTTATCACCCAATCTATCAATTAATTTTATTTGCAGTTCTTTACATATTTTATATTCTGGTATTATTTTATTATTCTGATCACCTCCATTTGCAAAACACATATTGAAATTTTTATAATTTTCATTATATATCTTTCTAATTGTCTTTGAAACTGATTTATCTTTATCAATGGATAAATATACTTTATCAACTAATCTCAATTCTTTGATTATTATCTTTCTCTCTTCCTCTAGCATAAATTTTTTTGATCCTTTCAAGTTTCTTTGGATATCATTATTAACAATTACAAATAAATAATCTCCTTCTTTTTTAGCAAGCTTAAAATACTCTATATGTCCTTTATGAAGGGGGTTAAAATATCCCGAAACTATTACTGCATTTTTTTTCATCTATTTTCTATTGTAGTCATCCTCTAGTCTAACTATGTCGTCCTCGCCAAAATATGTACCAGTTTGAACTTCAATTAACACCAATTTGTCTTTACCCGTATTTTCAATTCTATGTTTGCTTTTTTTTGGAATGACAATTGTATCACCTTTATCTATATCTTTATTTTTTCCTTCTATAGTAACTATTCCTCTTCCTTTTATAATGATCCATGTCTCTGACCTTTTAAGATGATACTGATAAGAAAGTCTGCCCTTTACATTAATTTCTATTCTCTTTATCTTATAAAATTTGTTATCATTAAGGATATAAAATCTTCCCCAAGGTCTAATAGTGTCATCTATTACTTTATTTCTCATCTTTATTAAATATTATAATATGAGGCTTGTTAGATAAGAATTTTGACGCTAAGTAAAAGCTAACTTTTCTACCAATTAACTTTTCAATTTTATCCTCTAACTGACTTATGTACTCGAAATTTAAATATTGACCCACCAATACTACTTCAATATTTTTGCTATCAATTCCCTTTGCATAATCCTCAATTAAAATTATTTTTTTTACATTTCCCATTCTTTCAATCACATTATCTACAAGATCTTCAAGTCCAAGGTGTTTGTATACTACCTTTTTTAAGGTATTATATAGTGGGTGCTTAGAGTTTACTCGATATTCAATTTTATTTTCATTTTTTACTTTTTCTAAATATCCTGCATCATATAAATGATTCAATTCTTTTCTTATTGAGTTAGTTGATTCACCCATTTCATTAGCCAATCCATTTAGATATCCTCTATTAGCTTGTGATATAAAAAATTTTATTAAAAGTCTTAATCTAGTCTTGGATGTAATAAGCTGATTTAACATATTTTATTTAATTTCAAGTAACAAAAGTACTTAAAATATATATATATTCAAATTTTTTTAATTAATTACTTTTTATAACTTTAATTTATATGACAGTGAGTAGTCTCTTCTTGTTATTTATTACTTTACCTATAAGCATTATATCTTTTATTTTTTTTCAAAAATATTTTATATTAAATAACTATATTGACAATATAAATCAAAGATCTTCTCATAACACAGTTGCAACAAGATCTGGAGGAATAGCTATATTGTTTTCAATATTTACTGTTTCAACATTTTTCTATTTAACTGGTAAGGAAATATATAACTTTTCAATACTCATACCATTAATAGTATTAGCGCTAGTTGGATTATACGATGATCTTAATAAACTTGATTTTAAGTTAAAATTTTTGTTTCAAATCGTTGTTGCTAAATTATTTATTGATAATGGATTTATTATTGATAATCTTCATGGTCTATTAAATTTCTTTGAAATTAATCGAATTATAGCACAATTATTAACAATTTTTATTGTAGTAGCAATTATAAACTCAATTAATTTTATTGATGGTATTGATGGATTAGCAATTACATTAGTTGCATTGTTTATTATTTTATTTGAATTCTTTTCAAATGATACATCTAATCTATATTTTTTTTCAATTATTATTTTAAGTTCAATCTTGCCTTTATATTATTTTAATTTTAAAAAGTCTAAAAAAATATTTTTAGGCGATTGTGGTTCAATGTTTTTAGGAGGAATAGTAAGTATCTACGTTCTAACTATTTTGACAAATACTTATATTATAAAGCCTCAATATGATTTACATAAAATTATTTTTGTCATTTCCTTATTATCATACCCAATTATTGATATAGTTAGAATTTTTTTCTTAAGAATTTTAAACAGAAAATCTCCATTTGAAGCTGATAAAAACCACATACATCATAGAATATTATCTATAACTAGAGATAATCATTTATTGACTTCATTGATTATTTTAATTTTTAGTATAATTGTTCTAGTAATGCTTCAAATTTTATTTTAAATGAAAAAATTAATAGTAATTGTATTTAGTTTTTTTCTTTTTTCTTGTAGTCCCCAAGAATGTCCTATTTTATCATATGATGAGATAAATAGAATTGCTTATGATGACAAAAAATCAGCGTATACTGGTAGATGTGCTGTATACATTAACAACCAAATTTCAAGTATTCAGCAATATTTAAATGGAAAAGATTATGGAAAATGGAGGTTTTATTATCCTAACGGAAAGGTTGAGACTAAAGGTCAATTTAATCAGTTTGGTCAAAGATCTGGTAAATGGAAATATTATCATCAGAACGGAAATTTGAAACAAATCTCAATATACTCAAATGGAGAAAGATCTGGTAAATGGACTGTATATGATTCAATTGGTAAATTAATTGAAGAGGTTAATTATTAGAACAAAGTGAAATCAAAGCATTAGATGCTGTAATTTGTGAAGTTTTCAATATAAAGTTTTTATCAACAGACTTCTTTAAAAGCATACAACCATCATTTTTACTTCCTGTTTTTATTAATAATAATCCTTTATAGAATTCAACCCTACCATCAGAGGGGTTGAATTGATTCATAACTATATCATAGTACTCTTCGGCCTTAGCATATCTTTTGGATGAATCATATGCAATTGCCAAGTTCTCATATAATAAATAGTTTTCTTGATTATATTTAAGTGCTAATTCATAAAATTCTGAAGCTTTTACATAATTTTCTTCCTTAAAATATGTATCTCCAATGGAAGACATATATGCAAATATTGAATAAGACCTAGATCCTATACTGATCATATTATTTAAATCCTCTATTACCTCTGTGTCATAACCAGGAAACTTTTCTTTAAATTCATTTATTAAAGTTGTTTGTTCATCCTTATCGTTTTGTAATACGGCTTTGGAAAAAATATAGTCATACCAATGATTAATGGATTCTGACTTATCTTTAACCTTTGCAAATGCTTCATCGAGCTCATCAGTTTTTTTTAATTTTCTCAAAACTTCAAAATAAGTAGCTCTATGACTATTAACATTTGGCATCTTGTTAAATGCTATTCTTGACAAGGTATAGGCGCTATCATAATTTTTTTCTTTAAGATAAATTGAACCAAGCAATTGTATCGGAGCCATGTGTTCAGGACGCATCTTGAGAGCTTTATAAAGCATTGCTTTAGCCTGATCTATTGAATCCATATTTACTAGGTATCTAGCCTTAACATATTTCATTGGAAGAGCAGTATGAGTAATATTCGGAAAATTGTCGCTTATTTTATCACCAACTATTTCATATGGGACCAGGTAACTGTCAGTATTAATATCATTCAACGTAAAGGTTTGCCAATAAGCTGACTGGTAAACCTTTATATTTACTATTATAAAAGATAAAAGTAATGTGGCAATAAATATTTTAAAAATATTTTTCATTATTATATTTTTGATTTTTTTCAATTACATAAAACAAAGTCAATATAAAGAACAAATTTATCATAGAAACAACCCTAGCCAAAGGGAAATTTATTAATGAATCAAATGTAAATACAACCAAACAAGCAAAAGGTATAAAACTTAGATTATTATTAATTGTGTTTAATAATCTTGATAACAAAACTATAACTGGAAAAAGTATAAAGAATAAATACGATAACCCACTTAATATTCCTGACTCAGCTGCAACCTCTAAAAAATCATTATGAACATAATAAGGAATTCGATAACCTGCCAGAAACTCATTTGCTCTTAGTATGGAGGTGTTTTTCCAATTACCTATTCCAACCCCTAGAAATGGCGAACTTTTTATATCTTCAATAGCGATTTTGTAATATCCTAATCTCTCGTTAATCGATTGATCCTGTAATGGTTTATTAACTGAAGAGAACCGATCTTCAATAAGATTATAGGTGTTCTTCTCATTAATTAAGTTGTAAAAAATTGTACTTAAAAATAATGACAATATAATTAACAGAGATTTCAGTAAACATTTTGTTTTTTCTTTTATAATGAAATAAAGCAGTGATATTGTAATTACTATGGCAATTGCAATTATAGCACCTCTTGATGATAATATAAGAACACTTAAAGTTGAGGAGGTTATCAATGATAGAAGTAACACAAGTTTAAAATTATTCTTCAGCTTGTAAATTAAGTATATAACTACAGGAAGTTTAAGAACAATTGAAAACGATGAGATGTTGATATTAGCAGTTAGCCCTCTGAATGTATTTGTTCTCTTTAATAAGTTTCCATCCGTTATAACGGAATCAAAAGCTAAATAATTTATTGCAAAAGTTTCAAGAAAAAGGGCTGAAATAAAAAAATAAAAAAAATACTTTATATAATTTATCTCAGATTTAAATACGATATAAACGATTAATATAAATGCGATAAAAAAAGTAGTAAACCTAGTAAGAACAATTAAGCCTTCAACTAGATTATCTGTGATAATTAATGAAATAGATGAAAATAAAATAACTAGAAAATAGGATAGAATATGTATTTTAAAATTAATTTTTTTTACGAAATCTTTATAATTAAAACTCTTAATTACACTTAAAAAGACGATTAAATTCAGTATGGAAATATAGAGTATTTGAATAGATACTCTGTCATAAACATAATATATGTCTTTGATGTACTGAGGAATAGTGAAAGCAAAATAAT
>CESP01166866.1_pt1 | contig 14606 bp, 13 predicted proteins | sample 531211 | NCBI WGS metagenome assembly CESP01 (sample SAMEA2622074, study PRJEB7988) | marine metagenome | biome: marine biome (ENVO:00000447); feature: surface water layer (ENVO:00002042); material: "saline water (ENVO:00002010), including plankton (ENVO:xxxxxxxx)" | depth 5 m | reverse complement strand
TTAAAATTTATGTCTATAATTTTTAAATTAGCTTTATCAAATATATACTTAATTGACTTAAGTGAATAATACTCCAAATGTTCATGGCAAATAGTATCATAAGATAAATTTGATAGCATATGGCCACTATAACTTTGTTCTAAATGCCAGATACCATTATCGTCTAATAAGGAATATATTTCTTTTGCAAATGCAGTAGGATTTTTAAGATCATAAAACATTGCTATCGATGTAATAAGCTTTGCTTTTTTTTGCTTAATAACTTTTGCTAAATTTTTTTTGCTAAAAAAATTTGCTATTTTTTTAATTTTTTTTGGATAATATTTTCTAAATTTACTGATAGTAGGATCTATGCCAACTAAATTGAATTTATTATTATCAAAACATTTTAATAAAGTTCCATCATTGGACCCTATATCTATAATTAAATCATTTTTATTTAATTTGACTTTATTTTTGATTATTTGAATTTTTTTTTTAATATGATTAACCATTGATAAGTTTAATCCAGTTCTATAACCGTAATCTATGCCATACATTTTCTTTAAATTGAAATTTTCAGAAAGTTGAACTAAATGGCACTTTTTACATTTAATAAGTTCTAATTTACCTGACGGAACTATTAAACTTTTTTTTTTTGGAAAAATGCCAGTGTAATATTGCTTTCCTAAACTAAATAAATAATCTAGTTCATCTGAATTACAACTTCTACAATATTTTATTTTACTCATTCATACTTATTCATTTCATAATCAATCATATCTTGAATAAGAAAATTTATATTTTTATTAGGCTTCCATTTCAAAAGTTTTTTTGCTTTTGAGCTATCACCAAGTAAATAAACAACATCTAAAGGTCTAAAAAATTTTTTTGAAATTTCAATTATAGTTTTATTATTTTCATCTACAGCTTTTTCATTAAGACCTTTTCCTACCCATTTAATTTTCATTTTTAAATTTTTAGAAACTAAATTAATAAACTCTTTAATTGAATATTGCTTACCAGAAGCAATTACAAAGTCATCCGCTTTACTATAATTTAATATTCTGTACATCATTTCTACATAATCTCTAGCATGACCCCAGTCTCGTCTGGAATAAATATTTCCAAGCTTTAATGATGATTTTTTTTTATTAAGTTTAATAGCTGTAAGAGCCGATATAATTTTTTTGGTCACAAACTGTTCTCCTCTTAGCGGGCTTTCGTGATTAAATAAAATTCCATTACATGCAAACATTTTAAATGAACTTCTATACATTCTTACATAGTAGTAGGATGATAATTTTGCAATCGAGTATGGAGATATTGGATTGAAATAAGATTTTTCATTTAATGTTTTTTGATTTCTCTCATTTAAACCATACATCTCAGAAGATGATGCCTGATAAAAACGTGTTTGATTGCTAAATTGACGTATTGCTTCCAAAATATTTATTACTGACTGATTATTAATTTGGTCGGTATAAATAGGATTATCATAAGCATAAGTCACAAATGATTGTGCTGCTAGATTAAAAAAAAATTTAGGTTTTATTTTTTTAATAATTTCAATTAATTTTAAATGTTCTGAAAGGTCTAAGTTGATAAAATTTATTTTATGTTTTATTTTTAAATACTCAAGTCTAGCTAAAGGATCTAAAGAATTTCTTCTAATAATACCATAAACTTTAAAATTTTTTTTGATTAATAATTCTGCTAAATAAGCCCCATCTTGACCAGTTATACCAGTAATGATTGCTGAAGGTTTCATTCGCGTTCTATAACATATTAAATTAAAAATAAAATAAATTTTATTTACTAAAAGATTTCATAATTTTTAAAGCATATGGAAGAAAAAATGCCATAGATTGCAATAACATACGATCATACGAGGTTTTTAAATGCCATATTAATCTTTCTGTATCAGTTGCATCTGATGAAAACATGTAAGGTGTGCTGTACAAAATAATTACCAAAAGAGAAAAAAATATTTCTTCTTTGCTAATTCTTTTAGTAAATAAAATGAGTAGAAAAATAACAACAAACATAGGTGTATAGAAAATCTTAATTAAGAAATATTTAAATATAATGAAAATTTTATCTAAAAAAATTAATGGGTTTTTAATATTTGAATAAAAATTTTGTATAGAAATACCTTCTTGTAAAATTAAATTATCAGTTAAATTATTAAATATTGAAATTTTTATTACTAAAAGCACAAAATACAAAATAGTAAAAATATATAAATGGTTTTTAATTTTATTTTTTTTATAAACATACAAAAATAATATAAGAAAAATTAAATAAGCAATTATTGCTTCATTTTTAATCCATAATAATAAGAAAATTGAAAAGTTGAAAATCAACAAACTAATTAGGTTTGGATTTTTTTTGTAGTTATTTAATAAACTATATGAAATTAAAATAAATGAGAATATTAGAATATCCTGATAACCAATAAAGTGTTCAAACTTGTAAGTTAAAAAAATTAAAATTAGTGTATATAAAATTTTATTGTAATTGTTAGATTTAAGGTTTGAACTCAACTGATATATAGAAAATACATAAATTAATACATAACTAGCTCTTCCAATAATTTCATAATTGAAAAAACTATTTTTCCAAAAAAAACCCCAAACATAACCACCTAAATGCGGGTAATAGGGAAATATTGTGGAATTTAAATCTTTAAATTTACCACCTTCATAAAAAATTTTCGCTTTTTCAATCCAAAAATTTCCATCCCAACCAAGAGAAGGATTTGAAAAAATATTTAAGGCAAGAATAAAAGATATTAAAAATACAGAAAATAGATCAATAAAGTAATTAGAATTAATTAGTTTTTTCATAAATATTATTCCAAGGAGAATTGGGAGTAATACCAAAAAATAAAAAATAAATTTCGTATTATTATTGAATAAATCAAATATTGAAAATAATAGAAAAATATTTATTAAGAAAACCATAAATATTAAAATTTCTACATTACTAATATTTTTAAAATATTTATTTTTATCAGAGATTAAAAAAAATATAGGATTAAAAATAATTAAACTTATCAGAAATAAACTAAATGCAAAAGTTATCAATTCGGTCATAATTTTTCTAAAAAATAACAATTATTAAATTTGTTTTTCACTGTAAAAATAATTTTATTTAAAGTGATCTTATTTTCAGAAATTTTTAATTCATTATTGTCTGGGTAAGAAATTAAAAATAAATAATCATAAATTTCTAAATTTAAATTTAAATTATTTAAATATTTTAAATTTTCATATTCTGAGAATTTCCATTTTATTCCCGCTAAATCATTAGCATTATAAATTGCGATTTTTTTTTTATTATTAGTATCAATTAAAGATTTTTTAATAAATAAATATCCATATTGATCACAATATCCATAGGACTTATTAATTCTACTTTCGTAAGTACTATTAACTATTTTATATAAATCATAATGAATTTTATTATGATAAATGATTATTATTAAAACTAGTATTAAAAAAAATATATATTTATTTTTAATTTTTTTTTTCATATAAAAAGTAAGACATTATTTTAGCTATAAAAATTACATGCAAAATTTGAAATTGATACATAAATCTTTCTTGCTCATAACCATTAAATAAATGAGATATCAAATTACAAAATATATATGTTGAAAGGATTAAAATAAATTCTGCTCTATAATTATTTTTTGTAAAAATTTTTTTTGTTAAAAAAATATAAAATAATAACATATAAATTATAATTATAAATTGTTTGGTAATTTTTAAAAATTTTTTGTCGTAAAAAAAATTGTTAAAACTAAAATTCTGTGGTCGTAAATAAATATATTCAAAGCCAAACTTTGAATGTGAAACTACTGTAGCTATGAACCTACCTTTTATATATTCAATGGGGGTTTTTTTAATTTGTTGTAAAGATTTAGATAAACATGTATCTGAAAAAAAAATTTGTGTCACACTATTTCTGTAAGCATAACCACTATTAGCTCGTGCGATAGGGTGATGAATTTCTCTATTATAATTTAATCTATATGACTCATAACTGTCTGGATAAATAATTTGATACAAACACTGAGCGTCATCAAGATTATTTAAAGTAGACGCTAAATTAATTCCTAGCCAGGTTGAATTTGAAAACTTGTTAAAAATTATTTTATTTTTAATCAAAGGAGATAAAGATATAAAAAAAATAATCATAAAACATATTGAACCTAAATTAAATAGAGATTTTTTTAATAAAGAAATTACAATAAAGAAAAAAATTAAAATTACTGGATGCATACCTGCCCAAACCAAAGACTGAATACAAATGTTAAGATAAAGTAAAAATTCATATAAATTTTTTTTTGTCTTAAAAAATTTTATTACCAACCAAAATAATTGAGTAAAAAGAAATGCTAATAAATGATTGTAAATGGTTATATTTTCATAAAAAATAACATTAGGATTAAATATCACTAATATTAAAGTTATAAAAAACGATAATTTTTTTGTTACTTTAAATTCTATTAAGATTTTATATGTAAAAGTTATAATTCCAATTGTTAAAACATAATTTAATAAATTTAATAGAATTGAAGTATTAATTAGATTGCCATTTACAATTTTTGTAAAAATACCAATGATTAGATTCCACAATGGAGGTTGTGAGTGCAAATAAAGTATGGAGTTTAATAAGTCTTTATTTAAAAAGTATAAATCTAAAACATGCCAACCTGGTTTTAAAACGTTTGGATCTGCTTTGATTTGAAAATAATCGTAGAGAATATATCTGCTTAACAGATAAATACTAATTAATAAAAATATAAGATAATTATTTTTATTTTTTATATTGTTCATTACAAAACTTTAATGTTTGATATATGCTTAAATTAAAAAATGAAAAACTTCAAATATTCATTATCTATAATTATTCCATTTTTGAATGAAACAAAGTCATTAAATAAAACTATAAAAGTAATTTCAAAAATTAAAATTAAAAAAGAAATTATTGTTATAATTTCAAAAAAACTAATATTTGCCGAAACTAAATTTTTTTTAGAAAGATTAAAAAAAAATAATAGAGAAGTTAAAATTTTTTATCAAAAAAAACCATTCGTTGGTGGGGCCGTCTCAATGGGAATAAGTAAATCGAATTTTTCTCACATTGTTTTAATGGCTGCTGATTTAGAAACAAATCCGTACCACTTAAAAAAATTTATAACAAAATCTATAAAATATCAAAATTCAATTATATGTGGAGATCGATGGATTAAAAAAAATAGTTTTATAAAATATGGGTTTCTGAGCTTAATTTTAAATAAACTTGCTCAAAAAGTTATAAAAACTTTTATAAGTATTAATGTGAATGATTTTACTTTTGCGTACAGAATTTATCCTAAGGATGCATTAAAAAAATGTAAAATTTCAGAATTTAGAAACGGATGGTCTTTAGAACTTCTTCTGTGCCCATATAAAAAAAATTATGATTTTATTGCAGTACCAACCAATTGGACAGCAAGAAGAGAAGGCGAGAAATCAAATGTAATAAAAAATTATATTTCATTTTTTAAAATATTAATCTATTACTTAATTAAATGATCTATATTGCAACAACTACAATTAATAAAACGACTGAAACATTAAGAAAATTTGACAAATCAAAAAATTGCAAAGTTATTATTGCACTTGATAAAAAATCAAAAAAATTAAATGGTTTAAAAAATTCATTAATCTTAAGTGCAAAATATCAAGAAAAAAAATGGCCAAAATTATCAAAACTTGTAGGGTGGAATTGTATTCAAAGAAGAAATTTTGCTATTTTGGAAGCTTTAGAGAGAGGTGCAACTCAAATTGCACTTATTGATGATGATAATATTCCTTTACCAAATTGGTTTAAGATAAACTTACTAAATAATAAGATATCTGCACAAAAATATACTCTTAATAAAAATATTTTTGACCCTATTGGATTAACTAATCATAAAAATTTATGGCACAGAGGGTTTCCTCTAGAGTATGTAAAAAATAGAATTTATAAAAAAACTAAAATAAAAAAAAATATTCAATTTGATATTCAGGCTGGTTTTTGGAATGGTGATCCAGATATAGATGCTGTATGTAGAATGATTTATAGACCTGAATGTAAATTTGAAAAAAAAATTTTTCCGTTTTATACTGATCAAGTGACTCCGTTTAATTCACAAAATACAATAATTAAAAGAGAAGTATTTAAAGATTATTTTTTATTTCCACATATAGGTAGAATGGATGATATTTGGGCAAGTTTCTACGTAACTAGTAAAAATTATAAAGCAATTTACATTGAACCAACAGTATACCAGCAAAGAAATGTTCATGATCTTTTAAAGGATTTTAAACAAGAAATAATTGGATATACAAATTCATCTAAACTTGTATATGAAATCAAAAAAGATCCCAATAACATTTACAAATTTCTTCCCAATAAAAGTGCAAAAGCATTCGACGAGTGGAAGAAAATTGTACAAAAAATAATTTAATAATTAAATTTTTTCCGTATTTTTTTTGAAAAAAAGTCAATACCATCTAACGTCAAATGACCTCTATCATAATAAATTTTTGTATTTTTAATAGAAATAATAGGATCACAAAATTTACTAATATGATTACATTGTATTTTTGAAAAGTCTAATATTTCTAATTGATTTTCATCTGAATATTTAATTAAAAAAGATTTAATTTTTCTTGAATTAAATGTTCTTTTACTGAAATATTCATTTCCAACTATAATTTTCTCCTCTAGATTTGGTATTTTCTTATTTTGCATCGTAAATATATCAATTATTGTAAATTGGTCCTCAACAAGAAATTCATATCTTGGAACTAAAATTATTTTTTTATTATAACTTTTTAACCACTCAATAGTTTTATTAAAATTCTTAAAATCTTTTTTATTCCATCTTGTCGAAATTATTATTATATCGGAATTTTCAATTTTATTTTCTAAATTGATTAAATTATTATCATTGCATACCTTGTTATTTAAAAATAAATTTTCAAGACAATAAAACTGTGTATTAATGAATGAAAAATCATACTCTTTAAAAAGTTTTAGATTTCTTTTAAAAATTAAATAAAAATCTGCACCGTAAGAGTTGCCAATTATTAATACTTTTTTTTGATTATTATTAAAATATTTATAATCACCATGATTTGATAGCTCCTTTTTAAATTGATCAAGATAAAATTTATTGTCCCAAATAAAACTTTCATTTAATTTAACATTTTTATTTACTTTTTGAAAATTGGAAAATGATTTATCAGAGTTGATAAATATAAGAAAAAATAAAGTAACTAAAAATAATGATGTAAATGAAAAATAATTAAAATATTTATATAAATATTCTCTACTCTCTCGAAAAGGTTTTTCAACAAACCTATAACTTAAAAATGAAATAAAAAATACCATCACTATTACGAGAAATTTATTTAAATTGTTTGCTTGTGTAAGATTTAAATATTTTACGAAAATAAAAATTGGATAATGCCAAACATACAAAGAGTATGACATTAGTCCAGGCCACACCATAATTTTATTTGAAAAAAAATGATGAAGAAGTTTATTTTTTTCTATAAACAATATGAAAATTGATGTAGCAGCAACAACAGGCAAGGTTTTAAAAGACGGATGAGCAGTTTCTTCGGAAAAAAATACAAAAGAAGAAATTAATATAAAAAGGCTAAGTAAAATTAAAAATCTTTGAGTATATGGTTTAAGATATTTTTTATTTTCAAATTTAACTAAATAGAAACCAATCAAAAGTTCCCATAATCTGCTAAATATTAAATAAAAGTTTAGATTTCTTTCAAATACTGCAAAAAAATTACTTAAAAAAAAACTAATTAAAATTAAAATAAAAATTAAATCAAAATTTAATTTAAGATTTTTTTTTATGAAAAAATAGGCGATTATTGAAACAATTATATAAAATTGTAATTCAACACTTAAAGACCATGTATGAATAAGTGGTTTTACTAATAAAGTATTTGCACCATACTCATGTCCAGATATGTAAAAATGATAATTAGAAAAAAAAAATAATGATGACACAACTGAATTTATTAATTCTGTCACTGATGTTGGAAATAAATAAACAAATCCAAATATACTTACAACAAAGCACATGACAAAAAGAGCTGGATAAATTCGCCTCAATCTTCTAACGATAAATGATATGACTGAAAAATTTCCTGATCTTGTTTGATTATAAATTAGTTTTCCTATTAAATAACCAGATATAACAAAAAAAATATCTACACCAAGAAAACCTCCAGCAAAGAAATTTAAATCCAAAAAGCTTAGGTCTGCATGATAGAGAATTACAGCAGTTACTGCCAAAAATCTTAGACCGTCAATTTCTGGACGATACTTGATTTTCATAGTAATAAAATTAGTATTTTCTTGTAAACCTGCTGGTATTATCTCCACTAATCATACTGTCGTGGATCCACTTGTAAGTCAATTCAAGACCTTCTCTTAATTTCATTTTAGGCAACCATTTAAGATTTTTAGAAATTTTCTCATTATCACTACTTCTACCCCTAACACCCTTTGGCTTGTCTAATTGGTAATTCTTTTTTACTTTATAATTTGCAATATCCTCGATAATTTCGATCATCTGGTTAATTGAAACTTGTTCATCACTTCCAACATTATACACATCAAATTTATCAGAGTTAAAAACTTTCATAGTTCCTTCAATACAGTCTTTAATATATAGAAATGTTCTAGTTTGTTCACCGTCTCCCCATACATCAATAGTATTTTCATTATTTAGTTTGGCATTAATTATTTTTCTACAAAGAGCAGCAGGAGCTTTTTCTCTTCCTCCATCATAGGTTCCATAAGGACCAAAAATATTATGGTATCTTACAACTCTTGTCTCAAGCCCATGATCCTCGTAAAAATGTCTGCACATTCTTTCGCTAAATAATTTTTCCCAACCATAACCATCTTCAGGATCTGCAGGATATGAATCGCTTTCTTTTAATCCTTCTATAAAAACTTTTGATTGCTTACTAGCGTTATAAACACAAGCACTAGAGGAAAAAAAATATTTTTTAACTTTATTTTTTAATGATGATCTACACATATTGGTATTTATTAAGACCGAAAGCATACACTCTGTCTTGTTATTTTCTATAAATCCCATACCTCCCATATTACATGCCATATTAAAAACATAATCTACATCTTTAGTTACCACATCAGTATTTTCCTTTTCCTTAAGATCGAGACTGTAATTTTTATTTTCTTCATAAAATTGGCACCAATATTCAAAAGGTTTAAAATCAGCACAAATTACATTATGTCCTTCATCCATAAATTTCTTTACTAAATGACCTCCTATAAAGCCACCTGCACCACACACTAATATATTTGACATAAATTATTTCCTAATTATTAGAATTAAATTTGAAACAAAACCTAAAAGTTTATGTTCAATTATGTTAAAATTCTTTATATTCAATTTAGTTAAAAATTCTAGTAATTTTTTTTTTGATACTAAATTAAGATTGTTAATATCTGAATAAAAACTTAATCCAAATATTTTTAATAAAAATCTATGAATAGGTCCTGGTAAGAAATGGATTAAAGGTAATTTTGTATGAAAATCTAAAGGAAAAAACCTATTTGGAGTTTGAATGAAAACAAATTTTTTTGAAACTCTATAACATTCATTTATAAACTGAAGTTGGCTATTGTTATTGCCTACATGCTCTAGTGTAGCATTACTATGAACCACATCAAAATAATCATCATTAAAATTCATTTTTCTACCATCACCTAATTGTGTTTTAATTTGAGGGAACTTATTTTCAATTTCAATAAGTTTTTGATTAGAAAGGCAAGTTATTTTTTCTTTATAAGGATATTTTTGGATAAATATATTTTCATGGTTATTCACAATATCTGTTGTCCCAACATCTAATACATTATATTTTTCAATAACAGTAACTGATTTTGAGAAATAATCGTAAAACATATTTCTATTCTTTTTTAAAACTTTTATGAAAAAACTATTTAAAAAAGGTAACGAAACCCAATAGTTTTTTTTAAAATTATCGTTATTTGTTTTCATATAATTAAATTTATTCTATCAAAATAAATATGATTTTAAGTGTTTTAAAAATTTTTTTTAATTTACTATAAACTTCTTATACCAATTAATTGTTTCCCTTATACCTCTATCGAAAGTATAGGTGGGTTTCCATCTAAAATACTTATTTATCTTCTTACAATCCATGTATTGATAAGGAATTTCGCCTGGTGCTGATTTAGATTTCATCAATTTTATTATTTCTTTAAGCTCTTTCTTTTTATTATTTTGTATCAAAATTTTTTCAATAATTTGTTTGACTGATATCGGTTTATTAGTACCTGCATTAAATATTTCTCCGCTGTACTTTTTACTTAAATATAATTTTTTAGAAAGCAGTAAATATATAGAAATTATATCTTTTACATAAATAAAGTCCCTTATAGCTGATCCATCGCCTCTTGGGATAAACTTTTTTTTCAATAAAATTGTCTGTATTATGTCTGGTATCAACGCAGAAAAGTTAAGTTGTCCAGGACCGTAAATATTTGTAAACCTTGTAATTATAATTGGTAATCTGAATAAATCACCAGAAAAGGACTTACTGATTATATCACAACAAGCTTTTGATACTTCATATGGGTAGTTAGCTTTCAATTTATAATCCTCTTTATATGGTAAATATTTTTTTGGATAGGTTCCATAAACTTTGTCTGAAGAAGCAATAATTACAGACTTAATAAATTTATTATTTTTATTTATTGTGTCTAATAAAGTGTAAGTACCTCTTATATTTGTTTCAAAAGTTGAAAATGGGTTATTATTAGCTTTTCCAACTTCAACCTGCGCAGCTAAGTGAAAACAAATTTCGATTTTATTACTTTTTAGTATTTTATTCAGAAGATTTTTATTTTTAATATCGCCTTTGTAAATAGTAATTTTTTTATTTATATTCTCAAAATAAAGTAGACTTTTTTTTCTTCTTTTGACTAATCCATAAACTTTTGCCTTTTTGCTAATCAATTCTTTAGCTAAATTTGAACCAACAAAACCGTCAATACCAGTTATAAAAACTTTTTTGTTTTTCCAAAAATTAATCATTTAATTTTTAAAATTTTTAATCTGTTGTTTTGCTTCTTCAAGTTCCAAAGCAGTATTAATAGTAATATGATTGCCTTTATGTTTAAAAACTTTGATTTTTTTTGATTTACCCAAATAATGTAATAAATCTTTATAAGTGTTAAAATTATTACAGTATTTTATCAATTGAGATTTCTTAAAAATAAAATATCCTACATTAATCCATAAATTTAAGTTTGGTTTTTCAAGAAAATTTGTAACTAAATTATTTGAGTCAAATTTAACGATACCAAAATTGGTCTTAGTTTCAAAAATTGACATAGTTGGCAATTTATCTAATTTATTATGATAATTAATTAAATTATCTATACTTATATCGACTAAAGTATCTCCGTAACATATCAAAATATATTTTTCTAGGTTAACTATACTTTTTTTAATTCTTTTAATTAAATCAATATTCTGACCTGTGTAAATGCAATTTACATTAGCCTTAAATTTTTCTTTTACGAATTTATTAATTTGATCATGCTTATAACCCGTAAGAACAAATGAATTTTTTATTTCATAATATTTTAGATGACTAAGTATGTATCCTAAAATTTCCTTACCATCTATTTTAATAAGAGGTTTTGGAACTTTATTTGTTAAGGGCTTTAATCTTTCACCTCGGCCACCGCAAAGCACTATTGCAGATAAATTTTTTTTAAAAATATTTTTATTCATACTTGGTAATCAAAATTAAATAAGACTTTTATATAAACTTAAATATTTATCTACGACAATCAGGTTATCAAACTTCTTTTTTGCAACATTCCTACAATTTTGCTTTAATGTATTAAGATTTTTATCATCTAAACACCATTTAATTCCCTCATATAAATCATCAGAACTTTTATACTTTGCTACATACCCATTAATTTTATGATCTATTATTTCCTCTATACCAGTATCACTAAATATAACTGATGGAACGTTACAAGAAGCTGCCTCAAGCGCAACTTGACCAAATGCTTCAATTAAACTTGGCATTACAACTATATCAACTGAAGAATAAATCTCTAAAAGCTTATCTTTATCTCCATATAAATTATAAGCTATTTCAGTGTGAGTTATATTGATATTTTCAATATCTTTAGGGTTTAATTTACCTAGGATCACCAAATGTATGTCATTTAAATTTTTAAATTTTTTAAGAGCTTGAGATAAAAAACTAAAACCTTTTTTATAATCATTTGTACCAGCGGAAGAGGAAAAAAGTATAATTTTTTTATCTCCATTAAAAAAAGTATTTTTAATTTTTATTTTTTTTTTTGGTCTCCAATAGTCAAAATCTAAAGTACACGGAATTACTTTTATATCATTACTCTTAAATAATATACTTTGAGAAGCAATATTTGCTAACCATCTGCTAATAGCTACTGGTTGAATGTTATTGTCATAATACTTAATTTTTTTTTTTAACAGAATATGATTTAAATTAAATTGATCTTCATTTAATTTTTTTTCATTGTTCCAATAATTTTTTTGTCCATAAAAGGAATAATTTATGTGTTCTAATCCAAGAAAAGGCCACATATCAGTTAAAGTCCAAACTTTTGGTTTTTTAATTTGATTAATTTGAGTTAAAGAGATTGTTTCATTTCCTACCCAGTGTAAATTAATTAAATCAAAACTATCTAAATGAATTTCTTGAAATAAAGGATTGTCAAATAACGAAAAAGAAAAGTCGTTTTTTAATTTTTTTTCATAATACTTTAAAATTAATCTTAAGAGATTTTTTTTAAGGATATATTTTATTTTATTTTTTTTTTTAGAAAAAGTTAAAGTATTTTTATTCTTAAAATTGGATTGACAAATTGCCATCCAAGAGTCTAAATTATTTTTTAAAAAAGCATTGTGTAATCTGGTACAAGCTATTGCTGATCCACCTGCATAATCTGAATAATTAACGTTAAGTAACTTCATTTTTTAAATATAATTTTTAATTCAATTAAATTAATTACAAAGTTCTTTCTAAAAAATCAAATCACTTCATCATTGTTTTATTTAATTATTTAGTATAAACGAGCAATTCAAAAATGAATATCTTTCACAAATCACAAAAATATAAATTTTATTATTTTTTACTTATTTTGATAGTAATATTGGTTATCGAAATATCATTGAATCTAATCTATAAAATTCAAAATAAATCATTTTTATTTGAAAGAGTTGCAACACCTACTTTTGTTGAAGATGATTGGTGTTGTTACAAAACAAAACCAAACCTAAATTATATACACTCTAACCCAGAATTTATAACAGAAATAAATACAGATAATAATGGAAATAGAATTGCTTATGAAAAAGTAAAAATTGATCCTAATAAAAAAAATATTTTAATACTAGGACCGTCAATATCTTTTGGTCAGGGAGTTAACTATGAGGATTCTTATTCATTTAAATTACAGGAAAGTTTTTCTAATTATAATTTTCAAAACGGTTCTATACCTGGTCATCCGCCTGAGTTAAATTTATGTTGGTATTTTAAAAACAATATAAATTATAAGCCAGATATTGTTATTCAGAACATTTACGATAGTCATATGTTAAACATTCCAAATATAAATAATATTGATGAATTGTGTAAATCTATATGTAAAAAAATCGATATTGAAGTTACAAAAGAAGGATACTTAAAAAATAAAGGTAATATTTATCTCAATATTAGGGCAACTTTAAAGAAAAGTTCAATCATTTTTTATACATGGTATTTTTATGAACAATACATTTTTAAAACAAAAAAAGATAAAAAATTTATCAATAAAAGAATTGGAAAAGAATTTTATGGTGACCAGGAACTAAATGAAAAAAAAATAATTAATGAATATAAAAAATATGAAAAACTTTTTGAAAAAATTAACCCAGGTATAAAGGTTTATTTTGTACTCATTCCTACAAGTTTTACTGTATCTGATAGATACGCTCACAGATATAACTTAAGAGCTGGTGATACAGCTGAACATAGAGAAAGATATAAATATTTTTCAAACATTATGGAAAATAACTTTAATACAATTAATGTTTATAAAGCTCTAGAGAAAAAAGATACTAAAAAGCAAACTTATTACAATATTGATGTTCATTTTACAAAATATGGTAATCAAGTAGTTTTTGAAACCCTTAAAGATTATTTTGAAAAAAAAATTAATTAATTTTCTTAATATAGTTATTTAAATATTTTATGAATAAAGTAATAATAATTAATTAGACATTAAGAGTGATGAAAATTTCAGTTGTAATCCCTGTATTTAATGAAGAAAAGTTTATAATTGAAACTTTAAAAAAAGTGAATAATCAAAAGAGATTTTATGATATTGAAATTATTATTATTGATGATTGTTCAACAGATAATACAAATAACATTATCAATGAAAATAAAGAACTTTTTGATCACTTAATTAGAAATGATAAAAACTTAGGTAAGGGCGGTTCC
>CESP01153207.1_pt1 | contig 14611 bp, 10 predicted proteins | sample 531211 | NCBI WGS metagenome assembly CESP01 (sample SAMEA2622074, study PRJEB7988) | marine metagenome | biome: marine biome (ENVO:00000447); feature: surface water layer (ENVO:00002042); material: "saline water (ENVO:00002010), including plankton (ENVO:xxxxxxxx)" | depth 5 m | reverse complement strand
AAAGATTTCCCACTTGACACTAAATTTGCACAAGTTCAACTAGTAAAAAATCCAACATCGATAGGAACTACATCAATATATTTTGGTGATTCGTTCTCATCATTGAATGCATTCAAATTTTCAACAACATCAGGAAATCCAACTATAGGTGAAAAAATAACTCAAACTTTAGGTAGTGGTTTAAAAGCAGTTGGATATGTTGCATCTTATGATGCTGAAACAAAAGTAATGAAATATATTCAAGATAGATCATTATATTTTGGAAACTCAACTGATCAAACAGATTATGTTGGTATATCAACTCAAGGCCAAGTTCTAGCATTTGAGTCATCAACTAATCAAATTTCTGCTCCAAGTGGATTCAGTGGATCTATTGAAACTACTTTTAGTCTGGGTATCACTACAGTTGGATCTAAAAATGTAGGACTAGGAGTAACCTTTACAAATGGTCTTGCCACACCTGAGATAAATAAAGGGTCGGGTGATATAATATACATTGACAACAGAGCGACTATTACTAGAAACTCAAGACAAAAAGAAGATGTCAAAATCATTCTGGAATTCTAAAAAATGCCACAGAAAACTAATTTAAATATAAATCCATATTACGACGATTTTTCAAAGGATAGTAATTTTTATAAAGTATTATTTAATCCGGGAAAACCTGTTCAGGCTAGAGAATTAACAACTTTACAATCTATTCTACAAGATCAGATTGAATCGTTTGGTAGTCATATGTTTAAAGAGGGATCAATGGTGATTCCCGGAAACAGTCAATATGATCCAGAATATTTTTCTATCAAGTTAGATTCAAATCATTTAGGTATTCCAGTTTCTTTATATGTCGATCAATTAAAAGGTAAAATATTAGAGGGGCAAAGCACTGGTATAAAAATACTTATCGATGATTTTTCTTTACCAAATGAAGCAACAGGAATAACAGATCTTACACTTTTTGTAAAATATATTGATGCAGGGACAGATAATACTTCTAAATTTTTAGAAGATGGTGAAAATTTACTAATTCAAGAGTCTCTCGTTTATGGTAATACATTAATTAATTCAGGTGATACTGTAGCAAATTTGATTGATATTGGAGCATCCGGTGTTGGTTGTAGAGTTTCTATCGCTGATGGTGTTTTCTTTATTCGTGGTCATTTTGTAAATGTATCGGCTGACAAGTTAGTTTTAGATCCATATACAAACAATCCTTCATACAGAGTGGGACTCTTTATTAAAGAGGAATTAGTATCTGCTAATGATGATGAATCATTATATGATAATGCAAGAGGATTCTCAAACTTTGCAGCTCCCGGTGCAGATAGACTTAAAATAAGCACAACTCTTACGAAAAAAGGTCTTACTGATTTTAATGATAAGAACTTTATTGAGATTATGCGTCTTGATGACGGTGAACTTAAAAAATTACAAAATAAAACACAATATAATTTAATTAAAGATTACTTTGCAAAAAGAACATATGAGGAATCTGGTAATTATTCTGTAGGTAACTTTAAATTTGATGTTGAAGAATCATTAAATGATGGAATATCAAATGAAGGTGTATTTAATACTGGAGAATTAACAGATCAAGGTGCAACACCTACTGATGATTTATTTGCACTAAAGGTATCTCCCGGAAAGGCATATGTAAGAGGATATGATATTGAAAGACCTGTTAGTACAATATTAGATATTGAAAAACCAAGAGATAAGAAAGAGATTGCGTTGTCATCTGTTCCGTTTAAATTTGGTAACAAATTTCAATTAAACAATGTAAATGGAACACCAAAGTTAGGAATTAATATTGTAAACACAGTTGATTTGTTTAATGAAAGAAAAACAACTGCAAACGCAACAAGTGGTTCTGGAACCGTTATTGGTATGGCTAAAATATATGCTTTTGAACTCACCGATGCTGCATATTCTGATGCGTCTAGTAAATTTGATCTTTATCTTTATGATGTTCAGACATTTACAAGTCTGGTTTTAAATACAGCAGTCACATCAACAGAACTACCCGACACTGCATTTGTAGAGGGTTTGAGTAGTGGTGCCTCTGGTTTTGCTACAGGTGCTGGTGGTAACAGTGCAAATATAGTTTTAGAGGACACTTCAGGAACATTTATTGTTGGTGAACAAATTAGAATTAATGGTCTCACCACGGTTGCTCGAAGTATTAAAACAGTTACAGCACACAGACTTGAAGATATAAAATCAGTCTATCAGGATTCATCCGCATTTTCAGGGTTTGCATTTGATTTCAGTGGTGATTTAGTTTTAAACTCAACACCAATTAGAGAATTATCTCCTTCAGAAACAGTTTCAATAAGTGGATCAAGCGTATTGACATGTGCAGGTAAGACTTTTGGATCACTAAAAATTGGCGATGTTTTAATACTTACAAAACATTCTGTAGCAGACCCTGTATTTAATCGGGTATCTGCTATTTCTGCTGATTTAAAATCAGTCACATTAGCAGCAACAACTAATGTTTCAGGTGTTTCTCAAGGTGCTGCACTAACTGCTAATACAAATGTTAGTTCTATTCGTAAAGGTATTCCTGCAATACAAGATGAAGGAAATGGATTATTCGCAAAACTAGAAAATAAAAATGTTTCGGATGTATCATTAACTAACTCAGATTTATCAATCAAGACACAAATTACAGGTGTGGCTATTGGTGCAACTGGTGTATTTTCTGCAAATATCACAGATACAGATTTAGGATCTGGTGCAACCTTTGAAACTTTTGATGAAGACAGATACTCTGTTCATTCAACAAATGGAACTATTGAACCATTAACATCTGATCAGGTAACTATATCAAATAATGGTCAAACTTTACTAATACAAAATTTAACAACTGCATCTGCATCAAATGTTGTTGTGAATGCAACAGTTCGTAAGAATGATATAAAGGTAAAACAAAAAACATTTGAAAGAAGTAAAAGAATTAATGTAAGTCTTACAAATTCTGGTATATCAACAACAAATGGACTTACACAAAATACCACTGCATTTGGATTAAGAGTTGAAGATAAAGTTATATCACTCAATATTCCTGATGTTATAAATGTTGTTGGTGTTTTTGAATCTCTAACAACAATTGATCCAGTTTTAGATCGTTTAGTGTTTGTCAGTGGGCTAGCATTAAACACTACCTCAGTAATAGGTGAAAAAATTATTGGTTCAGTAAGCGGTGCAGTAGCACAAATTACATCCCGTGTTTCTGCAACGATTGTTGAGATCGCGTATTTAACTCAAAATAAATTTACAGTTGGAGAAACAGTAACATTTGAAGAGTCAAATATTGTTACAAATTTGCAAGGAATAACCGAAGGATCTTATCTTAATGTTACATCAAGTTATACTTTGGATAAGGGACACAGACAAAGTTTCATGGACTATTCTAGAATAGTCAGAAATGCTGGTGAAAGAGTTCCAAATCGTAGACTTTCTATCATAGTTAACCACTATACGGTGCCATCAAATGATACTGGTGATGTATATACAGTTGGATCATACGATGAAGAGAGATTCTCAAAGGATGTTCCTTTAATAGGTGATGTAAGAGCCACAGATACACTAGACTTTAGACCAAGAGTTAAAGAATTTGAGGTTACAACATTGTCACCATTTAGTTTTCCAAGTAGAAATTTTGCATCTGCAGGTACTAACCCAACACTAGTTGTCACACCAAATGAAGCATCGAAGATTGGTTATAGTTTCTATCTACCAAGAACTGATAAGTTAATACTTGATCCATCTGCAAATATTCAACAAGCGTATACAAAAGGTGAATTTGAGATACTTAAGGGAGTTTCATCAGAAAATCCAATAAGTCCAGAAGATATTGAGAGTGGAATGACTCTTGCAACTCTTGAAATGCCACCATATCTTTATGATGTCAATGATGTCAAAATAACTGTTGTTGATAATCGTAGATTTACAATGAGAGACATTGGAAAAATTGAAGATAGAGTTTCTAATTTAGAGACAGTGACATCTTTAAGTTTACTTGAGTTAGATACAAAAACTCTCCAAGTTCAAGATGCTGATGGATTAACAAGATTTAAATCTGGTTTCTTCGTTGATGATTTTAAAAATAATTCATTATTTGACATATTAAATCCAGACTGTAAAGCAGATGTTGATTCTGAGAGAGAAGAATTAATTACACCAACTGATTTTTACTCCTTAAAACCAGAGCTAGCTTTAGATCCATCAATTGATTCAAGCACCGCTGATTTTTCTAGCGATTTATTATTATTAGATTCTGGAATTAAAAAAACTGGTGATCTAATTACATTAGATTATGAGGAATCAACATTACTAAATCAACCATTAGCATCAAGAATAGAAAATGTAAACCCATTCGCTCAAATTCATTTTGAAGGTGGAGTTGTACTTAATCCAAGTGCTGATACATGGACAAGGAATATAATACTTGATGACGGAACTAGAACAGTATTTGGTGATAGAGAGGATACATTTGCATCACAAGTTTTAGTGAGTAGTGAACCAGATTCCCATATTCGTTCGAGAAATGTTGGATTTGTTGCGTCAAGAATAAAACCAAATACAAGATTTTATGCGTTTTTTGATAGTTCAAGTGGAATTGATATTATTCCTAAACTTATTGAAATTACAATGAACTCTGGTGTTTTCCAGATAAATGAAACTGTTGAGGGTTTTGATGGATCTGAAAGATTAATATCTCTCCGTACATGTCAACCAAATCATAAGTCTGGTAGTATATCAGCACCGTCATCAACTTTTGGATTAAATCCATATAATAATTCTGTTACTTTAGCAACGACTTATTCAGCATCATCCACGGTTCTTAATGTTGATATTGCATCTTTAACTGAAGAGGCACAAGGAAGATTCTTTGGATATATTAAAAATGGAATAAAGTTGGTTGGAAAAACCAGTGGTGCGACTGCTACAGTATCAAATATAAGATTAATATCCAGTGATGAAGGTAATTTGCATGGATCATTCTTCTTTAGAAATCCATTATCAACACCTGTTCCAGCAGTAAGATTTAAGAATGGTGAGAAAACATTTAAATTAACTTCAAGCAGCACAAATACTTTAGCGGTAATCGGATCACCCTCAAATAGTGTTGCAAGTGCTACCTATCATACAAGTGGTGTTGTAGACACTGTTAGACAAACTCAAGTAATTATAAGAAATCTTCCAGCTCCTCCACCACCTGTAATTATTAATAATACAACCACTATAATTCAAAGAGTAGAGGTTGATAGAGGAGATCCTTTAGCACAATCATTTACAGTTGATGAAACAGGTGCTTTCTTGACTTCAGTTGATATCTTCATGAAATCAAAAGATGTAAAGGAACCTTTAACAGTTCAAATCAGAACCATGGAATTAGGAACTCCAACTCTAATTCAAGTTCAAGAGTTTGCTGAAGTTGTATTAGATCCATCTCAGGTGAATATTTCTGAAGATGCATCTGTGGCTACAAATGTCAAATTCCCATCACCCATTTATCTAGAGGGTAATAATGAATATTGTGTGGTATTACTTGCTCCAACTTCAAATGCTTATGAGGCATGGATTTCAAGAATGGGAGATCCAACAATCGAAACACAATCATTACCAGATTCTGAAAGTGTAATTGTATCTCAACAGTATATTGGTGGTAGTTTATTCAAGTCTCAAAATGGTAGTATTTGGACACCAAGTCAGTTTGAAGATTTGAAGATTAAATTAAACAAAGCAAAATTCACTTCTACTGATGCTACTGCATTTTTCTATAATCCAGAACTTAATTATGAAAGTCAATTAGTTCCTGATCTACTTAACAATCCAATTAAATCATATCCTAGAAAACTTAAACTAGGTATTACAAAAACAACCACAAGTGCAACAGTTAATTCATTAGTTTCTGGTGTAAAAATTTCAGAAGGTAGTGCATCTGCGACTGCACCAATGGGAACTCTTGAAAGAGTTGGATCCGAAATTGCAACATCAAATAATGCACTATCTGTTTCAGTGGTTGGTGCTGGATACTCAAACGGTACTTATACTAATGTTAATTTATTTGCAATCACTGGTGCTGGATCGAGTGCGACTGGTATTGTAACAGTTACTTCAGGTATTGTCACTGCAGTTTCAATTACATCTAATAAAAAAGGACATGGATATTCCAAGGGTGATATTGTAGGACTTGCAACTGCAGATATGATATCTGGTGGTGGTGCACAAATAAGTATTGATGCAATTTCAGGTGTGGATACCTTATACCTTACAAATGTTCAAGGAGAAAATTATACTCTTGGTCAAGATTTAGTTATAAATGGTGCTGTCCCACAATCAGGTGCAGTTGATATTACAAGTAACGAAGTTGTTAGTGATCTATTTACTGGTAATGTTATTGAAGTATCTCAATATAGTCATGGTATGACTGCTTCAAATAATAAAGTTGAAATATCCAATGTTTCACCAACTACTGAACCAGCACCTTTGACTGCTGAACTTGGATTAAATGATAACTTCATTGTTGTTGGATCTGGAAACACTTCTAAGTTTGCGACATTTGAAGGAATCACAACTTCAAGGGGATATATTCAAGTTAATAATGAAATCATAAGATATGACTCTGTTGGAATATCATCAATCGGTATTGCAGAGAGAGGAGTAAATGGATCTGCTATTCGTGAACATCCAATTGGAAGTTTAGCATTAAGTTATCAATTCAATGGTTTATCATTAACAGGTATTAACACTGTTCATGACATGCCAAGTTCATCAATTCTTACACAGAAAAAAGATATTGATAACTACTTTATTGAGGTTCCAAGAGGATCTGGTAGAACAGGATTACCTGACCTATCAGCAAATGATATTATGGCTTCATTTACAGATGAAAGATCTGGTGGTGGAACTCAAGTTCATGCATCTAAGAATATACAATTTAATCAAGTATTTCCAAGATTTAACACACTTCAACCCGGAAAAACAAGTCTTTCTTCACAAGTAAGAACAGTATCTGGAACAAGTGCTGGTGGTTCTGAGAGTTCATTCTTAGATCAAGGTTATGAAGACATTGAATTGAATAAGATTAATCCATTGATATCTACAAGATTAGTTGCTTCTCCTGTAAATGAAACAGCGAGATTATCAGATTTACCTAAAAATAGATCTACTACTTTGTCGATGAGATTTACAACTGATGATGAAAATTTATCACCTGTTGTTGATACTATGAATGGATCTCTTATATTTGGTAGAAGCAGGTTAAATAAACCTGTATCAGATTATGCAAATGATGAAAGGGTCAAATTAATAGTTGGTGATCCACATTCGGGAATATATATTTCCAATCGTGTGGACTTAAAAACACCAGCGACATCAATAAAAGTTTTAATTAGTTCTGATAGAAAGACTTCTGCTGACTTCAGAGCACTGTTTAAATTATTCAGACCTGATTCGGAAGGTATTGAACAATCATATGAATTGTTCCCCGGATTTGATAATTTAACAGATACAGATGGTGATGGATTTGGAGATGAAGTGATCGATGGATCAAAGAATTCTGGCCGTGCAGATTCTAAAGTTCCAGCAAACACAAGTGGAGAGTTCGTGGATTATCAGTTTACTGCTGATAATTTAACAGAATTTACTGGGTTCCAAATAAAGATCGTATTTAACGGTACGAATGAAGCAGAATCTCCTAAGTTTAAGGATCTTAGAGTGATTGCGTTGGCATGATACCCGTAGAAGGACATAAAAATCTCTATCGAGATGAAAAATCTGGTGCGATTATAAACTGTGATATCACAGGATATAATATGTACAAGAAATCTAAACATAAGAAACAATCTCAACAAAGTCGTATAAACGAAATGCAAAAGGAGATTGATGAACTAAAATCTCTTCTAAGTCAATTAGTAGAGAAACAGTCCTAATACTTGGAATATAAAAGTATAAATATAACATAGATCATCATATTATTGTGTAGATGGCAGCAGTATATGTCAGTAACCTTGTAATAAATACAGGTTCAACATTCCAACAACAATTTGAACTAGAGAATGTATCCTCTAATTCTGCCTTAGATATCGCTGGATTTACTATCTCATCACAAATGAGAAAGCATGCAGGGAGTACAGGCATTGCGGGTACATTTACAGCATCAATTGCTGATGCAAACACAGGTAAAATTCAAATTGGATTAACAAGCACTACAACTGCCAGTATAAAACCCGGACGATATGTCTATGATGTTATTGTTTCGGATAGTGCAGGTGAGGTCACACGAGTTGTGGAAGGATCCGTTTTAGTAAGACAAGGAGTGACACGCTAATGTCAAACATTAAAGTCAGAGTAGGTCAACAAAACGCTGTAAAAGTTGTTTCTTCACTTGCAGGTAATGTAAGTGGAACCCTAGCGGGTTTGTCTGATGTGAATATAACTAACCCTCAAAATGGTATGGTTCTAGTATATGATGCAAGTACGGCTAAATTTACAGCAACTCTTGAGTTAACACCGGGAGCAACACAGAATTTGGACATCAACGGAGGAAGTTTTTAAATGGCCAGCATTATACGAGTAAAAAGATCAACGGGTGCAACTGCTCCGTCGAGTCTTAATTTCGGTGAACTTGGTTTAACCATTGGAGCTGGAACACAAGCGAATAAAGGAGAAAGACTATTTGTCGGTGATAACGCAGGTAATGTGGATGTCATTGGTGGTAGATATTTCACAGACTTAATGGCACATGGGCCAGGATTGGTGGCAAGTCAATCAAACCCAACAACAGCATCAAACGGATTTGTTGCAATATTAGACCAGAATAGAAAAGTTGACCAGTGGAATGTAGATAACTTAACTCTAGATGGTAATGTATTTTCCTCTACAAATACCGATGGAGATATTACAATTGATCCAAATGGAAGTGGTGAGATTGTTATCCCTGATGATACTTTCTTGACATTTGGTACAAGTAAGGATTCCAAAATTGAGTATGATGAGAATGGCACAGATCAATTAACATTTACTGGATCTGATATTAGAATCAACATTGCAACTCAGTCAAATAGTAAAGACACAGGTTCATTATTTACAGAGGGTGGATTAGGTGTAGAGAAGAATGTAAATATAGGTGGTAACTTAAATGTAACTGGTATTTCAACTTTTGCAAGTAAAATAGTTGTTACCGGTGGAGTTGAGATTGATAATATTGGTATTTCATCAAATGTTATTGCAACAAGACAAGGTGGTGGAAATCAACTATTCATTGACCCATATCCAGATGGATTAAGTAATGAAGGTACGGTTATCATTAAAGGTGACTTACAAGTTGATGGTACAACAACTACGGTTAACTCTACAAGTGCAACTGTAAATGATGCCATCATGAATGTTGGTGATGTGACAAGTATCAGAACAGTATTAGCAACTGTTGGTTCTGGATCATCTACAATTGTAATTGATTCTGTCGTTGGTATTAATACAGGTGATGTTGTTACAGGAAGTTCAAGTATTCCAAGTAACAGTTCAATTCATTCATATATTCCTCCAGCAGGTGGAGTTGGTCTTGGCACAATCTTTATTAGTAATAACACAACTGCAGGCATTGTAACAACAACTCAATTAACAGTTACTCATGCTTTTGATACAAATACTGATCGTGGTATTTCATTCAACTATAATACTGCAACTGGTACTGCTAATACTAAAATAGGTTTCTTCGGATATAACGATAGTACAGGTGAAAATAGTCAGGCTCCAGCAAGAAGTTTTACTTATATTCCTGATGCTACAGTTTCAAATGAAGTTGTTACAGGTACAAGAGGTAATTTAGATATTAAAGGTATCTATTATCAGGCAGGTGATTTTTCAACTCATGGTGTCGTATATTTTGATAGCACTGGTTTACAGAACTCAACCACTGCTCCAAGTGCAGCAACATTTACATCAACTCAGTTATTAACTGCAGTTACAGAAATAGCAATCACATTAGGTAGTTCACAAGCAGTGACTGCTGGTGATTTAGTTACTCAAGCAGGTGGTGGTACACAACAGGGTGTTGTAAAAACATCATCATCTGGAACAACAGTCACATTGATTGGTGTAACTGGGACATTTAATACTTCTGCTGATTTGATTTTGAATGGCACTGGTACAGGTAAAACACCTACCAATGTCTCGACTACATATACTAGCAAGCCCATGTGGACAACGACCATAGATGGGGGTACCTTCTAGCTTAACAATGACAAACTCTAATAATGATGTTGATGTAAACACTTTGATTAAAATTTACAACCAAAAAATTTCTACATTGACAAACCAAAATATTCTTTTGGAAGCAAAATTGACAACTGTAATGACAGACTTTAATGATGAGAAAACTCAATTAGCAGCAAAAGCACTTGAGTGGCAAGAAAAATACGAAAATCTAGCAGCTGAGGTAGAAGCAGAATAATGGCACAACCATCATCAAGACAAGAATTAATCGACTATGCATTAAGGAAATTAGGATCTCCTGTGCTGGAGATTAATATTGATGATGATCAGATTGACGATCTCGTTGATGATGCGATTCAAATTTTTAACGAGAGGCATTTTGATGGTGTTGAAGAGATGTTTCTTAAACACGAATTTACTCAAGATGAATTAGATAGGGGTAAAGCAACATCACAAACTGATTCTGATAACACTGCGGGTATTGTAACAACGACAGGAACATCTACTACAATTAGTGGATATGGAACAACTACCTCTAGTTTTGTAGAAAATTCTAACTTTATTCAAATTCCAGATTCAGTTATTGGAATTGAGAAAATATTTAAATTTGATAGTAGTTCTATTTCAGGTGGAATGTTTAGTATCAAATATCAACTGTTTTTAAATGATTTGTATTATTTTAACTCAGTTGAGTTATTACAATATTCTATGACTAAATCATACCTTGAGAGTATAGATTTTTTACTTACACCAGAAAAACAAATAAGATTTAATAAAAAACAGAATAGATTGTATCTTGACATGGATTACAACTCAATCAATGTAGGAGATTTCATAGTTATTGATTGTCAGAGAATATTAAATCCAAATGATTTTACAAAAGTTTATAATGATCCATTTTTAAAAATGTATTTAACTGCACTAATGAAGAGGCAGTGGGGTCAAAACTTAATTAAGTTTAGAGGAGTTAAACTTCCCGGTGGATTAGAATTAAATGGAAGAGAAATATATGATGATGGCCAAAGAGAAATAGATGCTATCTTGCAGAAGATGCAACTCGAATACGAGTTACCTCCTCTCGACTTTATTGGGTAGGATGTATGGCACTCAATCCGTTTTTTCTACAAGGATCTCCCGGTGAACAGAGATTAGTTCAGAATCTCATAAATGAGCAGTTGCAAATTTATGGGGTAGAGGTTACTTATATTCCAAGAAAATTTGTAAATAAACAGTCTATTATCGAAGAGGTGCAATCATCTCGATTCGATGATAATTTTTTATTGGAAGCATATGTAAATACTTATGAGGGATATTCAGGTGCTGGTGATATTATGACAAAATTTGGTGTAAGTTTAAGAGATGAAGTTACACTCACTATATCAAGGGAAAGATTTGAAGATTTTATATCACCATTTTTAGATCCAACAGATTATGAATTATCTACAAGACCAAGAGAGGGTGATTTAGTTTTCTTTCCATTAGGATCAAGATTATTTGAAGTTAAATTTGTAGAGCATGAACAACCATTTTATCAGTTAGGTAAAAATTATGTTTATCAACTACAGTGCGAACTCTTTGAATATGAAGATGAGGTCATTGATACATCGATTGATGAGATTGATACACAGGTAGAAGATCAAGGATTTATTACTACTCTTAATCTTGTAGGTTCAGGAGCAACTGCATCAGCGTCAGCAACTCTTGCACCTGCTCAGTCTGGTTTTATTAATTCTCTTACAATTTTAAATGATGGATCTGGATATACTTCAACACCAACAGTGTTCATCTCAACATCAAGAAATGCATCGATAGGTGTAAACGCATCTGCGGTTGCGATTACAACTGAAAGAAATGGTGTATTTTCCATTAAGGAACTAATTTTAACGAACGCTGGTGCTGGATATACAGTCCCACCAAATATTAGTATTGTTGGTGGGAATGGAACTGGTGCAATTGCAACATGTGGAATCACAACATCTGGAAGAGGTGTGATATCTTACACTATTACAAATGAGGGTTCTGGATATACTCTTCCACCATTAGTCACTGTAGCAGGGCCAAACGGTGCTGGAACGACTGCTACTGCTACTGCTGTGATTGACTCTGGAAATGCTAAATTATCGTCTATAAGACCTGTTAACCCCGGTGTAGGATACACAGTTGCTCCAACAGTTACAGTAGGCGATCCAAATATTATAACTGGTCGTGGTAATTATCTCTATAATGATCTAGTTGTAGGTCAAACATCAAATACAGAAGCAATAGTTAGATCATGGGATGCAGATACAAAAATTCTCAAGATCACAAATGTTGGAATTGGATCAACTGTTAGTGGATTTATACCGGGCGAAGAAGTCAGAATACAGACAGCAATTGATCCGGGAACTGGACATAGAATTCATAAGACAGTGTTTGTGTCAACAGGAACAACAACTGGAACAGTTGGTGTATCAACAACATTAATTACTGGAATCAATACAACAGGAATATCTGTAGGTGCTGCAGTATCCGCAGTTGACAATGTTATTGGTATTGGTGTCACTGTTATTTCAATCGGTGCTGGAACAATAACTATTGATTCTCCTAGTCTGAATACATCTTCATCATCATTTACACTATCAACAGGAACAACATCGTTTGTTGCATATAATGTTCGTCAATATGAACAAGAGGATAAATATGATGAATACAGTGATAATGATGAATTTGAACTGGCTGCAGATGAAATTATTGATTTTGCGGAATCTAATCCCTTTGGTACATACTAATGTTAGGAACTTATTTTTATCACGAAATACTTAGAAAGACTGTCATATCTTTTGGTACTTTATTCAATGATATTCACATTCGACATAAGGATAATAGTGGTAAATCAATTAGCGATATGAAGGTAGCATTGGCATATGGCCCAATGCAGAAATTTTTGGCAAGACTTGAGCAACAAGCAGATTTAAATCGTGCAACTCAAATCACATTACCTCGTATGTCTTTTGAGATGACTAACATTGCATATGATGCGACAAGGAAATCTACAGTTACACAAACATTTAAAGCATCTGATGGATCAAACTTAAGAAAAGTATTCATGCCAGTTCCTTATAATATAGGTTTTGAATTAAATATATTGGTTAAATTAAACGATGATGGATTACAAATCATAGAGCAGATTTTACCATTTTTTCAACCATCTTTTAATTTAACTGTAGACTTAATAAGTGTTATTGGTGAGAAAAGAGATATAAGTGTTGTCTTAGATAACATATCATTTCAAGATGATTATGAAGGAGATTTTGCAACTAGAAGAGCATTAATATACACATTAAACTTTACTGCGAAAACATATCTATTCGGCCCTGTTGCAGATACACCAGAAGGACTTATTAAGAAAGTCCAATTGGATTATCATACTAATATGGATCGCGAGAATAAGAGAAGAGAACTTAGATATACTGTTACACCTAAAGCACTTAAAGATTATGATGCAGATAACACTGCACAATTGACATTTAATATTGGTAAAAATGATGTCAGAATCACTGTCACAGACTCATCTAATTTTGCAGTTGGTGATCGAATTGTGATTGATACTGAGGTGATGAAAGTTGAATCTAAACCTGATGCAAATACTTTAGCAGTTAAGAGAGGATTTAATAGCACTGCAAAAGCAGAACATCTTGAAAATACAAAAATTAATAAATTAACTACAGCAGATGATAATCTTATTGATATTGATGATGACTTTGGTTTTAATGAGACATCAAGCATCTTTACTGATTCATTACAATTTAATCCTGCAACAAGGACAGACTCATGATGAACACAAATTTTAACAGTATTGAAAAATCTTTAAATGTAGAAACCTCTATTGTTAAAAAAGATAATGAAAAACCAGAACTACCTAATGTTGTTCTTAAAAAAGATGATGTTGAAAAAGATTACAAATATACAAGAGGACAATTATATTCTCTAATAGAAAAAGGACAAGAGGCAATAAATGGAATTATGGAAGTTGCAGGTGAGAGTGCAAGTCCTAGAGCATATGAAGTTGCAGGGCAGCTGATAAAATCAGTGGCTGATAGTACTGACAAATTGATGGATCTTCAGAAGAAGATGAAAGATATTGATGAAGAAAAATCAAAAACTCAAAGTAATGTCACAAATAACGCATTATTTGTTGGATCAACAAGTGAGTTATCAAAACTACTAAAACAAGGTATTCTAAATAATAATGACTCAGAAACTGCTGAATGATGAAATCCTGTAAAAAAGGATACTACTATTGTAACACTGATAAGAAGTGTAAACCAATTCCCGAAGGATCAGTTCTTCGTGATGATGGATTTTTAATGAAAGAAACCTTAGATGAAAAAGATAAACCATTTGTAAA
>CESP01065527.1_pt1 | contig 14630 bp, 12 predicted proteins | sample 531211 | NCBI WGS metagenome assembly CESP01 (sample SAMEA2622074, study PRJEB7988) | marine metagenome | biome: marine biome (ENVO:00000447); feature: surface water layer (ENVO:00002042); material: "saline water (ENVO:00002010), including plankton (ENVO:xxxxxxxx)" | depth 5 m | reverse complement strand
TATGAAAGAGCTGAGATAAAAGACTGTATTGCCTACCTTCGTTTAATTTATCAAGAGAAGGATGATCTTGCATTTGAAAGAATAGTCAACAAACCAAAAAGGTCAATAGGTGAAACAACAATTAAAGATATACATAATTTTTCAAAAAATAATTCACTCTGCCTAGAAATATCCTCAAGAAAAATGATAGATCAAAACCTAATTAAACCAAAAGCAAAAGTTGGCTTAACTACTTTCTTAGATTTAATAAATAAATGGAGGAATGATCTTAAAATAAAAAATATTAATCATGTCAAATTACTTCAGCTAATCCTTGATGATTCAGGGTACTCTGCGATGCTTAAAGATAAAAAAGATTTAGAAAATGAAAATAGACTTGAAAATATAAAAGAACTTTTAAGTGCCATGAAAGAATTTGATAACCTTGAGAGTTTTTTAGAACATGTTGCATTAGCTACTTCAATTGATCAAAATTGGGATGGTGAAAAAATTAATATGATGACAATGCACGCTGCAAAAGGTTTGGAATTCGATGTAGTTTTTTTACCAGGGTGGGAGGAAGGTCTTTTTCCTCATCAGAAATCTATTGAAGAAAAAGGTCAAAACGGTTTAGAGGAAGAAAGAAGATTAGCTTATGTTGGGATAACTAGAGCAAAAAAAAAATTGTTTATCTCATTTTCAATGAATAGATTTTATCAAGGTGATTGGATTGATAGTATGGCATCAAGATTTGTTGATGAACTACCCGAAAAATTTCTAAATAAAAATTCTTTTTTTGATCAAAATAAAGATGAAATAGAAGATTTTGAATTTAACCAAGATATGGGGTTTGATGACAATGATAACATAAGAAGCCCAGGATGGATCAGATATCAAAAAAAACTAAAATGATAAAAAAAAGGCTAAAAATACTGAAAAAAAAATTTAGTACACATGGTATAGATGGATACGTAATACCCAAAAATGACGAATTTTTCTCAGAATTCTCTATCAAAGATAGGCTCAAAACAATATCAAATTTTAGTGGTTCGGCAGGATATGCCGTAGTCCTAAAAAATAAAAATTACCTATTTGTAGATGGTAGATATTCTATTCAAGCTAAAGTTGAAGCAGGGGACAATTTTATTATTAAAAATTTGGACGAAATTATAAATTGTAAATTATTTAAGAATATTACTTTAGGTATAGATCCAGAAATATTTACAAGTGACGAGATAAATAAATTTTTTTTAAAATTTAACAAAATTAAAATTATTAGCTTTAATTTAGTAGATGAAATTTACAGTACATATCCTAAAAATATTAAACCTTTTTATTCTTTAAAAGATATAATAACTGGAGAAAGCTACACAAAAAAAATTGATAAGGTTTCTAGAATTTTAAAAAAAGAAAAAGCGGATTATTTATTTGTTAGCGCACCAGAAAATATTGCATGGCTATTGAATATTAGAGGTCATGATAATCCAAATAGTCCAATACCTAATTGTCATCTACTTTTAACTAAGGATAAAAAGTTTTTTTTAATTTGTGAAAAAAAAAAATTGTTAAAATTAATTAAAGAAAAAAAAGTTGCTCAAAATCAAATAATAAACCCTGAAACGATAATTAGTTTTTTAAGTAAAATTAAAATTGGCAAATTTATAGTTGATAGTAAAACCTGCTCAATATTTTATAGAAATATCATAATCAAAAATCATAAAATTGTAAAAAAAGAAGACCCAATATATCTTTTAAAATCAATAAAGAACAAATGTGAAATTGATAATATTGTGAATGCTCATATTTACGACGGGATAGCTTTAACAAAGTTTCTTTATTGGATTAAAATATTAAATAAAAAAAGAATTACTGAAATCGATGCACAAAATAAACTGGAAATATTTAGAAAAAAAAGCAAAAAATATTTATTTCCAAGTTTTAATACAATCGCAGGCTCAGGGAAAAATGGCGCTATAATTCACTATAGAGCAACAAAAAAAAATACTAAAATGATTAATAAAAAAGACTTATTTTTATGTGATTCAGGTGGCCAATATAAATATGGTACTACCGATGTTACAAGAACTATATGTTTCTCAAAACCTTCAAATTACATAAGAAATATTTTCACAAAAGTTTTGAAAGGACATATTGCAGTTGTCACATCCAATCTTAAGACTCACTACAATGGTAAATTAATTGATAAAAGAGCTAGAGCGAGTTTATTAAAAGGTGGTCTTAATTATAACCATGGAACAGGTCATGGTGTAGGTTTTTTCTCTAATGTTCACGAGGGACCCCAGGCAATTTCAAAATTTAATACTGTAAAATTAAAAGAAGGTATGATTTTAAGTAATGAACCAGGATATTATAAAGAAGGAAAATTTGGTATTAGAATAGAAAATCTCGTATACATAAAAAAAAATAAAAAAAAATTATCTTTTGTAAATCTAACAATGGCGCCCATTGATAAAGATTTAATAAATTTTGACCAGCTTAATGAAGCAGAAAAAAATTACCTTTTTAATTATCACTTAAATATATATTTAAATTTATCTAATTATCTTAATAAAAAAGAAAAAAATTGGTTAGCTAGTTTTATTTAGCATTTTTATCCATTCAGCCTGAGACAATATTTTTACTTTCAAATCTTTGGCTGCATCTATCTTTCTTTTTGTTGGTTTTTCGCCTGTTATTAAATAATCTAATTTATTTGAAACATTGCTAATAATTGATCCAGAATTTTCCTCAATTAAAGACTTTGCTTCCGCCCTACTTATACCCTCAAGTTTACCTGTAATCATAAAGGTTTTGTTGCTAAGTAAACCATTGCTTTTTAATAAAACAGCGTCTTTAACATTTATTAATTCATTTAATTCCTTCAATACTTGTAAATTTGTAATATTTGAAAAAAAACTTTTTATTGAACTAATTTGAGTTTCACCAATTCCATCTATATTAATTAAATCATCGAATTTTTTTGTTTTCGATAATAAAAGAAAATTTTTTACTGAGAGTAAGTTTTTTGAAATTAGTTTTGCATTCTCTAAACCTATATGTCTTATCCCTAGAGCAAAAATAAATTTTTCAAAAGATATTGTTTTTTTTACGTTTATTGAATATTTTAAATTAGAAACAGATTGCTTTCCCCATCCATCTAAATTTTCTATTACTGAATAATTTAATCTAAATATATCTTGGGGAAGTCGGATTAAATTTAACTTCCAAAAGTTTTCAACAATTTTTTTACCAAACCCATCTACATTGAATGCTTCTTTAGAAACAAAATGTTTAATTTTCTCAATTGCGATCTTTTCACATGCAAAACCTTCACTTGTACACCGTCTTACCGCATCCTCTTTTTTTGTAATAGAATTATATTCTTTTATAGTTTTTGATCCACATGAAGGACAATTTAATGGAAACACAAATTTTTTTGATCTGTCGTGCCTCTGTTTTAAGTCTACGGAAACTACGTGTGGTATCACATCTCCAGCTCTTTCGATCAGAACAGTATCGCCAATTCTTATATCTTTACGAGTTATTTCCTCCTCATTATGAAGTGTTGCGTTTGAAACTACAACTCCACCAATATTAATTGGTTTAATTTTAGCTACAGGAGTTAATGCACCAGTTCTGCCGATTTGAATTTCAATGTTTTCAATTTTTGAAATTCCGTTATTAGCAGAAAATTTATGAGCAACAGCCCATCGAGGTGCATTTGCGACATTACCTAGCCTTTTTTGCAACCTAAAATCATTAACCTTATAAACAACACCATCTATGTCGAAATCTAATTTTCCTCTTTTATTCTCGATTTCCTCATAATTTTTCATTAGATTTTTAATACCTTTTATAGTTCTGTTTAAAGGATTGGTTTTAAAACCCCATTCTTTGAGTTTTTTTAAGAATTCACTTTGTTTGGAAATTTTTAATTCTTTTTCGTATCCAAAAGTATAAGCAATAAATTTTAGGGGTATTTTTTTTGTTTCAAGAGGATTTTTCTGTCTTAAAGAGCCTGACGCAGCATTTCTTGGATTTGCGAACTTACCACCTAATTTTTTGAAATCTTTATTTTGTATGAATATTTCTCCTCTAATCTCTATATCATTCGGAAAATCTTTTGATGAAATCTTTTTTGGAATATCATTAATTGTTTTTAAATTTTCTGTTATGTCCTCCCCCTCCTTACCGTCTCCTCTAGATAGGCCAGTAACAAAATTTCCATTCACATAGGACAATGAGGCAGAAATTCCGTCAATTTTTGGCTCTGTACTATACTCAATTTCTAAATGACCTTTTTGATTTAAATAATTCATAATTTTCTTTTCAAAATTGTTCAAGTCATCTTGATCAAAAGCGTTCGCAAGAGAAAGCATTGGAACCCTATGAGAGACTTTTTTAAAATTTTTGGAGGGTTTAAAACCTACGATTAAAGAGGGTGAATTTTTACTTTTAAGATGAGAATATTTGCTCTCAAGACTTAAAATGTCTTTTTTAAGTGCATCATACTCTCTATCATCAACTATTGGATTGTTATTTTTATAATAATGCTTATTTAGATTTATTAATCTTTGAATTTTTTTATTATACTCTTTTTCAATTTTTTTTTTTATCATCTTACTCAAAAAGACCTTTGAACTTTTCAAGCACTTTTTTGTTCTTTTTTTTTACGTCTTTAAATCTATTCTTTTTTCTTATTTTATAATCTTTATCGAACAGGCTGTATGTATTTTCATACCATTCAGTTGAACCGTAATTATAACCGAGAAGTTGTGCATATTTTTCTGCTTCATCAATTAGGCCAATCGTGTAATGAACCTCTACTAGTCTATGTAATGCTTCTGCAGTGTAAATTGTGGTATCATAATCATCTATTATAGTCCTAAAACGATTTATTGCAGATATCCATTTTTTTTTTTCAAAATAATATCTTCCAATATACATTTCTTTTGAGGCCAAAATATCGTTAATCAAACTTATTTTGAATTCTGAATCTAGAGCATACTCTGTGTTAGGATACTCTTTTAACACAAAATCAAATTTCATTTTGGCATTTTTTATTGATTGCAAATCTTTTTTTTCGTCAACTATTTGCTCAAAGAAACATATGCCCATTAGGTAATGAGCATATGAAATATCTTTATGATATGGATAAACTTTTATAAATCTTTCAAGTTCAGCAATTGAGTCACTATAATAATCTTGTGAGTAATACGAATAAGCTGCCATTAAAGCAGACTTTGGGGCTAATTCAGATTGGGGAAATAATGTTTCAACTTCATTAAATTTCTTAGCAGCATATAATACATCTCCTGCCTCAAGTGCATCTTTGCCAATATCGTATGTTTCTACTACTTGAAGTTCTAAACTTTTTTCTTTTATTACGGAATTTTTAATATTATCTTTTGAACAAGAAACAAAAACTAATAAAAAAGATAAAAGGTAAAGTGCTCTAAAAAATAACATTAACTTTTATATAATTTAAAGTATTAATTTAAAAGAACAATATATTTAAGCTATAGATTTAAATAGTCTTTTATTTATTAATGAATGTGGAAGATTTCTCTCTTGAATTTCAATTATTGAAAAATTATCTTTATTTTTAAATACTTTTTTAAGAAGTTGATTGGTCATAAAATGTCCACCCTGAGAACATTTTATACTAGCTATCATTCTATAGCCAGATGTATAAAGGTCTCCGACACAATCAAGAATCTTATGATTAACAAATTCCAATGAGTTTCTTAAACCATTTTTATTTAAGACTTTGTCATCTTTTACAACAATAGCGTTTTCTAAGCTACCACCTTTAGCAAGACCACTCTGTCTAATTTTTTCTACGTCTTCGTATAAACAAAATGTTCTAGAATTAAAAATATCAGTCAAATCATCTTCATAAACATTAATTTTATTTCTTTGATTTTCTATAATAGGATTTTGGTATTTTAACTCAAAATCAATATCTAAACTTAATTTTGATGGCTCAATTGATATGAACTTTTCATTATCTTTATGAGTTACTTTTTTATTAATTTTAATAATTTTGATTGGCGCTTCACTTTTCTTTAGACCTGAAATCAATATTTTTTCTATAAATTCTTTTGCTGAGCCATCTAAAATTGGCACTTCTTCACCATCAATTTCTATCAAAACATTGTCCACGCCTAGACCAAACAAAGCACCCATTAAGTGTTCTATAGTGGAAACTTTAACACCATGTTCGTTTGAAATTGTGGTGTTTAGAATAGTATTGTTTACATTAGAAAAATTTGGAAAAACGATGTTATTTATTTTTAGGTCAGTCCTTTTAAAAATTATTCCCGAGTTTGGTTCAGATGGTTTCAAAGAGATATTCGAAGTTATCCCACTGTGTAATCCTATGCCACTAAAATTTACAGGACTTTTTACAGTTTTTTGATTTAATAATCTCACCAGGAAGTTCTAATATCCAAGCAGATTTTTTAAATACAACAAATGTTACTAGAAAATACAATTAATTAAAAAAATCGAAAAATTTTTCAAAAAAACCTTTATTTTTTAATGTTTTATTAACTAAGTTCACCTCATTTTCATTGTATCCATCGATAATTTTACTGGTCATCTCAAAGAAATCGATATCACTATCGTTTTTAAATTTATCAATATAACTCGCACTTAATATTCGGCTTACCGAGATTTGAAAATTTTTTAAAGTCTTTTCAATATGTTTGATCAACTCATCAGGCAAACAAATAAATCTAATATCTAAAGAAAAATTCTTACATTTTTGATTAAGTGGTAATTTTGTAAAATGAACATTGTCAATAAGATAGCTATCAATCAAAATGTGAATAACTTTCATATTTTGAATTGTTTTTTCACACTGATACTTAGCACTTTTTATTAAGTATAGTATTATATTAGAATCTACATTTTCATTATAATCATGTTGTTTCATAGAAATTTGGAAATCTAAAAAATCTTTTGTTTTTAATATTATGTTTATTTTTTCGATAAAACTTCCTAAGATTTTTTCAACTTTAAATATATTTTCATTAAGAAATAAATTTAATCTATCAAAATTTAAATTATTTGGATTATCATCAAAAAAAAATTCATCTTTAAATATTAATTTAAAGTCAGTTTTGCGATTAACAGATAAAATTATTTTTTCCGGACTAAAAAATAAAAAAACTTTAAAATCTAAATCATTTCCCATTTACTATAACCTGGTTATCTTGACGAATATCTAATATCTTAATATTTTTAAATTCATTATTGTTCAATACAGCCAAAGATAAATTTAATGAGGCCTCTAAATTCTCTTTAGGGAGTTTAATAATAACGTTTTGATTGGTCTCTATATCCCACCTACCTGATTTAAAAAAATATAAATTTTTTACTCTAGATAATTCAAACTTTGATTTTTTTATAGATTGTAATAGATTGAAAAAAGAAGCTTTATCGTAATCTCCAAAAATATTGGGTAAATTATTATTTTTATCAATTGAATAAATTAATTTGCCATTAGAACCCAATATAAATGATTTTCCATCTTTAAAAACATTAGCTAAAAATTTTGTTTTACTCACCCTAATTTCTATTGATGAGGGATACTTTTTAAATACTGTATAATTTTCAATTAATTTATTAGACTCTAATTTTTCCTCTAATTCAAATTTATTTAAAAAGAAAATATTTTTAAAATTATGCAATTTAAGATTGATTAATAGATCTTGCATTTCTCTCTCATCTAATCCGATAACTGTAATTTCATCTACGGGTTTTAATTCAATTTTTAAAAAATACTTATTATTAAGGGTGCTTAAAAAAATTATTAAAAAAATGTAAAATAATATTTTTCTACTTAATCCTAATTGCATTTTTTAAAAGTAATTCAATTAATCTAATAAAACTAATTTTTTTGTTTAAAGCTATTTCAGGTACTAAAGAAAGTTTTGTCATACCAGGCTGAGTATTAATTTCTAAAAGGTAGAACTTATCCTCAAAAAATTTAAAATCTGATCTCGTAACTCCACTACATTTTAAAATTTTGTGAGCCTTTAAGGCTATATTCATTAGTTTATTATATTCACTCTTAGTTAGATCAACAGGAATTATATGTTTAGTTTTTGCTTTCGGATTATATTTAGCTTGATAATCATAAAATTTTCTTTTTGGTTTTAATTCAATAGCTCCAAGTTTTTTCGATCCAATTATCGCTGCCTGGATCTCACGTCCTGGTATAAACTCCTCAATAATAATTTTTCTATATTCTCTCATTAAGTTTAACTTTATTAGGAAATTTGACTTGTTGCATATAAAAACGTTAACACTTGAGCCTTCATTTATTGGTTTAATAACAACTGGAAATTTTAATTTTCTCTCAATTTTTTTAATCAAATTATTTTTTGATAAATTAAAACAATAACAAAAAAATTTTGGAGTTAATATATTTTTTTTTATAAAAATTTTTTTTGATATCTCCTTATCCATAGCTAAAGCAGATGGGATAACACCAGAATGAGTATAAGGTATTCCAGTACTCTCTAAAATTGTCTGCATGTATCCATCCTCACCAAATTGACCGTGTAATGCATTAAAAATAGCTTTTGGTTTAAAAGATTTTATTGTGCTAAAGAGTTTGTAATTTGGTTCGATTATTTTTACTCCATAACCATTTTTTTTCAATTCCTTTGCTACTTGTCTCCCAGTATCAAGACTGATTGCCCTCTCTTTCGAAATACCTCCTGAGATTATTAAAATTTTTTTTTTCAAATTATTCCAATATTTTAATTTCTTTTTCTAAACAAATTCCAGTTTTTTTTAAAACTCTTTCAGATACATGATCTATCAATTTTTTCATATCCTTAAACTTCGCATTTCCCTTATTTACAAAAAAATTACAATGTTTTTCTGAAATACAAGCATCACCGAACGATTGATTAAGAGGTACAGAATCTTTTATAAGCTCCCAAACTTTTTTATTACTTTGAGATATTGGATTTTTAAACGTACTACCACTTGTTTTGATTCTTGTAGGTTGATTTTTTTCCTTTTTAAATTTTAATTTATTTATAGTAGCCTTAATCTCTTTTTGATTTGATTTAAACCCTTTAAAAGAAGCGCTCAAAAAAATATAATCTTCAGGTATATTGCTTTTTCTGTACTCAAATTTAATCTGTTTTGATGGTATAGTTATCACTCTTCCAAATTTGTCAATCGCTTGAACTGAAACTAGTATATCTTTAAATTCTTTACCAAAACAACCTGCATTCATTGATATACCGCCACCAACTGTACCAGGTATACATGACAGAAACTCAAAGCCACCTAAATTATTTTTAAAAGCAAAATTAGATAAACTTTTATCTAATACAGCGCTACCAGCGATTATAATATCTTCACCATGTAATGTAATATTGCTAAAATTTTTACCTAATTTAATAACTACACCATCAAATATACCGTCAGTTATTAGAATATTTGAACCAGCACCGAGTACAAATATTCTCTCTTGATTATTAAGAATTTTAAGAAAATTGATCAGTTGGTTTAGATAATCTGCTTTAAAAAATACTTTAGATTTGCCACCTATATTAAACCAATTTTTTTTTTTTAAATCATACTCAAAATGTAAATTTTTACCAAAATTATCAAGAATTTTTTTAAGTTGATTTATTTTCATCTCATCAAATCTGGAAGTTTTCTCATCCAACTTGAAATAGTCCCAGCACCCATACCTATTACTACTTTTTTTCCATAAATATTCTTTTTAATAAATTTTGCTAATTGGATATTATCTTTTACTAAGAACAGTCTAACTTTTGAGTTTTTAATAATTTCTTCTGCAAATTTTAAATAGCTGAAACCTAATTTCATTTTTTCACCCGCTACGTATATGGGGCACAATATAACAATATCTGCATTGTAGAATGAAAATGAAAATTCTCTACGAAGGTCTCTTAACCTTGAAACCCGATGAGGTTGAAATACGCAAACTTTCTCATAACCTTTAAAAACTTTTTTAGTTCCATCTAAAACCATCCTAATTTCAGTCGGATGATGGGCATAGTCGTCGTAAAAACTTACATCATTAAATTTAAATATTTTGTTAAACCTTCTTTGAACACCTTTGAATCTCAATAAACCATCTTTGATGTCATTAATAGTAATACCAACTGTTAGAGCCACTGCTGCAGCTGCTACAGAGTTTCTTATATTATGTATACCAATAAGTGGAATTTTAATATTTTTTATTATTTGTTTTTTTTTATTAGGTAGATTTACTGCTAAATCAAATTTTGTCATTTCCTTTTTTTGAAATATATTTTTAATTAAAAAATTAGATTTTAAATTTTTACCGTAAGTATAAAAATTTTTATTTTTTATATTTTTAATAAGCTCTCTATTAATTTTATCATCAATACAAATAAAAGATTTTCCAAATGAAGGAACTTTTTTAATAAATTCATCAAAGGATTTTTTTAAGTCATCTATGGTTTTGTAAAAATCCATATGTTCTCTGTCTATGTTTGTAATAATTGAATAGGTGGGAGGAATATGAACAAAACTACCGTCCGATTCATCAGCTTCTAAAATTGACCAATCGCTTTTACCCAATTTTGCTGAACTTTTTAATGAGTTGATGACACCACCATTAATTATTGTTGGATCTAGATTAGTTTTTTGAAAAATTGAAGCTACCAGAGAGGTGGTGGTAGTTTTTCCATGAGATCCGGCTACGACTATATTTTTTGTTAAAGAAACAATATGTGCCAACATTCTTCCTCTTTTTATTATGGGTAAATTTTTTTTTTTTGCCTCAAGCAGCTCAGGATTATTTTTTTTTATAGCCGACGAAACCACAACTATCGTGGCATTTTTTATATGTTGTTTTTTATGACCTATAAATATTTTTACTTTTTCTTTTTTTAATCTCTCAATATTTTTGTTTAAAACTATATCACTTCCTTGAACTTTAAATTCTTTTCCTTTCATTATAAGAGATAAACCACTCATACCTATTCCCCCTATACCAATAAAGTGAATGACTTCGTTTTTTGCAAGTTCAATTTTCATATAAATTATCTAATATTTTTTGATTAACATTTATCCAATTGTTTTGACAATTTAAATTACTTAAATTTTCTTTTTTTTTATTATAATTTGATTTATTTTGTATAATTTCCATTACCAATTGCTCAATTCTTTCATCAAAAACATTTTGCTCCAAGATCCAACAACAATTATTTTTTAAATAAAAATTTGCATTTTCAAGTTGATGATTATCTTTAGAGTTTGGTAATGGCACTGCTATAAATGGAATATTAAGAATTGACAATTCCGCTAATGTTGTTGCACCTGCTCTTGTTATACAAACATCAGACTTAGCGATTTTTTCGATGAAATTTTTGTCATAATTAAAAATCTCATTTTCAATATTATTTGTAGTATAAAATCCTTTTAGTGAATCAATATTACTTGTATGTGTTTGCTGGATAATTTTTATAGGAAATTTTTTTGAAATATTAAGAATTGTTTTCTTCAGATTTTTGTCAAAGATACTTGCACCTTGACTTCCGCCAACAACTAACAAATGAAATTTATCATCATTAGTTTCACTTTTTTTTATTTTATAAAATTTATCTCTTACAAGTGGGTGTATAACGACAATTTTATTTTTGAATTTATCAGGAAAATTTTTTATTTGGTCTGTGTAACAAAAAATTTTTTCGCAAGAACCTAAAAAAAATTTATTAGCTCTTCCCAAAACAAGATTTGGCTCAAATAGATAAATTTTTAAATTTAAAAATTTTCCAGCTAAAATTAAAGGTAAAGACATATATCCACCAGTTGAAATTAGTTGATTTATTTTTTCTTTCTTAAGAAATAAAAAAGATTTTATTAACAAAAATAGAATCTTAAAAAAATTTAGTGGTAATGATAACAATGTCAACTTTGGAGTATTTATTATTAGAATTTTATGAATATCTTTATTTAAATATCTATATCCTCTATTATCTGTTGAAATAAAGACTTCTTTTTTTTTAAAAAGATGATCGTGTAAAATAGTTGCTGGTATTACATGGCCCCCCGAACCTCCTGTAGAAATTAAAATTTTTTTTTTCATCTTAATCTATTTTTCTTTTTGTCAAATTGAGAATTATTCCAGAAATAATTGACATGCCTACAATAGATGAGCCCCCATAGCTTATGAAGGGAAGAGTCATTCCTGTTGTAGGAAATAATCTTATATTTACTCCAATGTGTATCATCGCTTGCATCAAAATTAAACTTATACAACCTACCAAAATTAATTTTGTCTTATTGTCATTTTCTAAATTCACTTTTTTAAAAACTGTGTGAATAAAAACTAAAAACAAAAATATAATTAAAATTATGGCAATAATTCCAAACTCTTCGGATATGACAGAAATAATATAGTCCGTATGAGCTTCGGGCACTCTATTCTTTAGAGTCCCCTCGCCGATTCCTTTACCAAAAAAACCTCCACTAATAATTGACTCTATCGCCTTATCAGATTGAAAATTGTGTGTTCCGGTCACAGGGTCAAAAAATGAGAGTATTCTACTTTTGATATAATTAAATTTAGGAATAAATAAAATTATGCAAGAGAATGAAAAAAATAAAATAAAAAAAAGACTGATCAAAAAAATAAAACTAATTCCAGAAATAAAAATTAATACTGACCATGAAAAGAAAATTAGAAGAGTTTGACCAATATCTGGTTGTAAAGCTAGTAGGAATACAACTCCTAAGGTTACTAAAAAAGAAACTAAATATTTTAAATGAACATTAACGTATTTTTCACTGCTTAAAATAATACTTAGTAACACAATCAAAAAAGGTTTTAATAATTCAATTGGCTGAAATCTCGGCAGCAAATACAGATCAATCCATCTTTTGGATCCTTTAACCTCAATGCCAATCAAAGGGACAAGCAATAAAAGAATTAATGATACAACAAAAAAGATAATAGAAACTTTAAAAAGATTTTCTTGATCCATAGATGATAAAATAAAAATAAAAAGTACTCCAATACACAAAAAAATTAAATGCTTAAAAAAAAAGAGATAATCATTTGTGTTTAATTTATCAGAAGCAATCAATGACGTAGATACAAGTGAAAAAAATAAACCTATTAAGAATAATAAAATTATTAATGTTAGTATGAATTTATCAATATTTTTCCACCATCTATAATATAGTTTCTGGAAAAATAGCAATTTATTCATTTAAGTGCTTTTTTACAAGTTTATTAAAATAATGTCCTCTGTCCTCAAAATTTTTGAAACTATCAAAAGATGCTGCAGATGGACTAAAAAAAATTGTCTTTTTTAAAGAATTTTCTTTATTAATCGTCATAAATACTTTTTTTAGAGCATCACTTAAATTGTTAAAATTACTATATTGGATTTTACCCTCTAATTGACTATTAAAAAATTTTTTATTATCTCCATATATGAAAGCTTTGATATTAGAATGATATTTTTTATTTAAAATAAACTTATCACCCTTTTTTGGTATACCGCCTAATAACCAATAAATATTAGATTTTTTTTTTAAAATAGAAACTGATGACGAAAAAGAAGTAGATTTTGAATCATTGATTATGGTAAGCAAATTTTTTTTATATATTATTTGTTGGCGGTATTTTAAACCTTTAAATCCTTTCAAGGTATCAAAAACTATTTTTTTTTTTAATTTTAATTCGTTTGAAATAGCTATTACAAATGACAAATTTTCCTTGTTTGCTTCATCAACGAAGTAATTATTATCAATTTTTTTTTGGATTTGACTCAGAAGCCGAGTGTTAACTTTTAATATTTTTCTTTTTAATTTTCTTTTTTTACACTCTTTAATCGTTAATAGATCTTTTTTGTTAATAAAACCTAAAGAATTTTTTAAATTATTATTTAATATTTTAAACTTAGCTCTTACATAATTATCGATTGTTTTATGTCTTTCTAGATGATCTGGTGATATATTTAATATAGCAGCATATTTCGATTTAAAAATTTTACTATATTCCAACTGATATGATGAGACTTCCACAACAAAGATAGTATTAGATTTAACATTTTTTACTGATAATATTGGTTCTCCGATATTCCCAACTAATTTCACGTCATAATTATGTTTTGATAATATTTCATATAAAAGTCGACAAGTTGTAGATTTTCCATTCGTACCTGTAATCGAAATACAATCATTTTTGTAAAATGAATAAAAAACGTCCAAATCTGTATAAATCTTATCTAAATTTTTTCTTAGAAACCATGATAATTTACATTTATTTATATCTATTCCAGGACTAATTATAATAAAATCAAACTGATTTTTAATTATGAATCTTTGAGTAGTTGATTTTGTTAAATTTTTTTTAAAATCATCATACAAAAAAACATCACCTTTATTTTTCAAAAACTTTGAAGTTGATAAACCACTCCTACCTGAACCATAAATTAATATTTTTTTATTCAGAAAAATACTCAATTAATTCTCCGTTATCTTAATTTGAGTGTTGCCAAACCTATCATCGCAAGAATGATTGAAATAATCCAAAATCTAATAACAACCGTAGATTCTGGCCATCCTTTTTTTTCAAAATGATGATGTATAGGTGCCATTTTAAAAATTCTTTT